>Ga0080013_1002821_pt1 | contig 19533 bp, 33 predicted proteins | sample ETNvirenome_6_85_FD_69236 | JGI IMG/M metagenome (GOLD analysis project Ga0080013, IMG submission 69236) | Marine viral communities from the Pacific Ocean - ETNP_6_85 (SPADES assembly) (version 2) | ecosystem: Environmental > Aquatic > Marine > Oceanic | place: Pacific Ocean | collected 2013-06-19 | reverse complement strand
TCTTGTTTCATTTTTAAATCAGCATCAATTCTATCTTGTTTTTCTTTTGCTCTAGCTTTTTCTTCTGCTGCTATTTCTCTTTCTAAAGCATTAACTTCAGTGACAACTCTCCTTCTCATTTTGATAGAAGCTGTTTCTTTTTCAATAATTTCAGCTTTCAATCTTGCTAGTTCAGCTTCATCTTCTGCCATATTCTCACTAAGAGCCATCTCCTCTTTTTGAATTCGCATTCTTTCTTTGGCTAAAGCAATTTCCTTTTCAGTAGTTTCTGCTTCTAACTCCAATGCTCTTTTGAGATTTGTCAATCTTTCTTTTGCAGATTTTGTTTCATCTTCTGCTATTAATCTTGCTTTTTCTATTTCTTGTCTTGTTTTAGCTTTCTGAATCATAAACTCATTATCAGCATCTCTAAGTTCTTGCGTTCTTTTCTTTAAAGCTACCATAGCTTTCACTTCTCGTTCTACTTCATCAGCTATTCCTGAAAATGTGCCTTTTAATGCTTCTCCTGCTTTTTTAAATTCTCCTGAGAACACGAAGCTAAGAGCTTCTCCTAATTTACTTAATCTATCAGTTATCGTACTAACAACTGCTCCCACAACAGTAAATGCTTGTGCTAATTTATCTGCTCCTCTTTTAGTATTTGTAAAATAGGAAACTAAAGAACCAATAGCTACAAGAAAAGCTCCAATACCCGTTGAAATAAGCCCTGCCTTTATAGAACCAAACATTACTTTTGCTGATTTACCGGCTGAAATAAAACCAGCTTTTACTCCATTTAAGGAAACGCCCATAACTCTAAATTCTCCTGCTGCCGTTTTAGCATCTTTACCTACCTGTCCTACATTTGATTTTACTTCTGCTTCTATTACTACTTTATCTGCCATAATATTTATTTTATAAACTTACCCCTGTTTTTATTTGTGTGAATGTTATATTACTACACCATTCTACTGTTTGGTCTGCATCTCCTCTTACTGTAATTCTAAAATTCGTTCCTGATACATTTGCAACGGGTCGCCAATTTGAAACACTCCCTGAAGTTTTTATTGTATCTCTTTCTCTGCTAACTGTTAGAGTTTCTCCTGCATTTACAACCACCCCTCTCTCCACCCAACTTGCAAAATCTCCTACAGCACCTTCTCCACTTCCAGCTACTCTTACTGCTATTGTATCAGCGTGAAAATAACATATAGTATTGTTAGGAATTGTAAAGTAACTATCTTCTACATTATTCAAATAACTATCAACTGTTGAACCATCTGCTGTTTGAATTCCATACAATACCTGAATGCTTTGCCTTTCTCCTAGTATATCTCCTGGAGCATTCCCCCCTAATACTATTGAATTGTCTGCTGTTGCTTGGGCTAAAGTACCATATACAAAAGTATTGTTTACTCCATTAGATATTTCATTATTATTTCCTATTATAATATTATTTCTTGAAAGACCTCTAACAATATTCTTCTCCCCCATTACATAAGTATTGTTAGTCCCTACTTCAGTAACATTCCCTGATCCTTGAATAAAATTGTTCTCATTAATCACATTTCTACCTAAATTTGTATTGAAAGTAAAAGCAGAGCAAGTTCCTGTTGTTTTGTTATAAGTATATCCGTATGCTTCGCATTGCTGCTGATTAGGAATGATGTTATTCGTGCCATCAGTAAATACTACAGACCCCAAAGAACTAACTGCGAGAGGTTTAACTGTATATCCATTTAAGTAGGGTGTTGTAGCCATTATGGTATTAATATAAATTCAACTGTTGCTAAATCTCCTGGTTTGTAATCAATCTTATTCACTCTAAATTTTCTATTCTTGATAAATACTGTGTCATAGAATTTAAAAGTGTTCATATCTCCTGCTGTCAAGTTTACTTTTATGCTCATAATCCTTGTATCAGGATCATACAATTCATTATAATAAGGCAGCCAATAAATTCCAAACAAATTCTTTGGAGTAGGCACTCCAAGCGAACCAAATAACTGACATATCCCAAAATGGAAATCTTGCGTATCACTAGCAAGAGGTGGATTGTTTACTACAGTAGGAATACTTGTCAAGTGACTAAATTGTAAAAAATCATCTTCTACTGTATTCCCTGAAACTCCATTTTGGTCAGGAACATTATAAGTACAGCTTGTTAAAGTTTTTATTCCATTATTATACATTATTCTAGGACTATTGTCAAAGCCTTCGGAAGTTCCGTCTTCATTCATAGAATAAAGAGCAGGTGTTATTATATCAGACCACATACCTTCTAAAGGTTTTACTACTGTAGCCGCAAAAGGTTCTGCAATTATTTCATCTTCTCCTGCTAGAACTGTAAACGCTGTTGCGTCATACTTTTTACTTCCGTATAAATGACCATCTACTTGTCTTTTGTAATTCATAAAAGCAAAGTCGTCCTCATCTTCAACAAACTTAAAAATAGTCTTTTTGTTTAAATCAGTTAAAGGCATAAGCTTCATTTCTGAAACATCTATCTTGTCAGTCCAATCTAGCTCAGTAGATGTATTATCAAAGAAGTTAGGGTTAGCAGTATCACCACTAGAAATAAAAATATTCTTATAAGGTTCAATCTTTATATTACTAGGATTATCTTCATCAGGCAAAGTAACTAAATTAAACATAGTCAATAATCCTTTTAAGAAATCCCATTGCCCTAGTTCACCTCTTAACGTTTGAAGAAGTGTATTAGTTGTAACAGAAGATACCCCTACATTCATTGCAGTAGAAGCAGTGTAAATAGATGTGTCTTGTTTCTGCCTTACTACACTTCCTACTGAAGCTTTAAATTGTACTTGTAAAGTATCACCTACAGTTGGCATTATTTGCGTAAAAGTTCCTCCATAATTAAAAGTTCCTCCTGCTGCTATTGTTATAACTCCTGAAGGGTTTATTGGTGTTGAGTTGTAAAGCCATTGACATTCAACTGTTCTAGCTGAGCTGTCTGTATTTTCTATTGTGTAACTATAACCTATATCGTAAGTTTCGTTTGCTACTGTAGATGTTATAATATGAGTACTCGTGTTGTAATTAGGAGGGGGTGGGTTTACTAATATAGGAACAACTGAATTTAATATCATATTTGTAAAGGAAGTAGTTGCAATATTTGCTACTCCTCCTACACCTACGTCATACCAATACATAGGGTAATATCCTGTACTATCTATTAATTCAGGAGCATTTCCTGAACCCCAATTAAAGTCCATATACAACTTTTTAAAATCGTCAGTATCAAAAAATTCACTTTCATAAGTAAAAGGAACGACTTGAAATATTCTATCTATTAAATACTTAATATTTATAAAAGGTCTGAAGATTTGTCCTAAATTTGTATATTCAGGATTACCACTTATAGCACCTGTTCCTGTTGAACCTCCTATAAGTTGTTGATGTGTCCAATCTACAAAAGGGTATTTTACTGTATCGTTAGCATTTCTAAATCCTGAAGTAGAAGCATTAGTGTAAGTTATTCCTGTTCCTGTATCATTCCAACTGTATTGTATCTGCGTTTTATTGTATTCGTGTTCTAATTCTTTAAAGTCTAATTCTGAAAAAGTCTTATCACCTAATACATCAGCTAAAGCTACTACCTCAGAATACAAGTTTACATTATAGCTAGTTTCTCCTGACTTATCTGATATGTCAAGCATTCTTAAATATCCTTCAAATAATAAAAAGCCGTCTTGTTTTAAAATAGCTTTTGTTCTTTTATAAGGATTAAAGTTTAGACCATTATCTGTTCTTGTAATTTCAAATATATTGTCGAAGATTTGATTGTTTCTTTTTGTAGCAGGTAAGTTGAACGCCTTTGAGTAAGACTGCACTTTCTCAGCTACATTTTTAAAGTCATCTACACTAAGACTTAGAGGTATATCTTCATCTTCATAAAGGTCGCAAATAACTTGTCCGTCTTGTAAGTCTGTATAAATTGTAGTTGGAGTAATACCCTGCTCTGAAACAGTTATGTTACTGATAGCAATAAAGTCTGTAGTAGTATTGTAATAACTTATAACGATTGTGTCATTTGTACTTTGAGCAGTCCAAGTATGTGTAATTTGACTTTGATTTGCTGCGTGTAAAGGTTGTGTAATCATAGTCGTACCATTATAAGCACTTGTTATAACAAATCCTGTTCCTGTTGTAGATAAGTCTATTACTATTTCATAAGTCGTTCCTATAACTAAGTTAGAAAGTTTCTGATATACTCCTGATAAAGTTAATGTAGGAACTGACAATAAAGTTAAATTCCCTGAAAGTTCTGTTGGTATTGTAGGAGTTCCTGCTGATGTGCTTCTAAATCTATACCAAGTATTCACAACAGATGGTGCTGCATTAGTTAAACTGTCTAATATAGTATTTGTAGCTGCACTATCATAAGTGCCTGAAGTATTTATTGTATTAAAGTTGATACCATCAACAATAAAATCATTTGCAGATGAAGTAATAGAGTTATATTGCCCTTCGTAACTTTGTGGAAATACTATTAGTTGTACACTCATTATACAGATTGTGTTCTTAGGGTTTTACTCTTTTCTACTTCAAAAGTGTACTGAATTAACTTGTCGTTTGCTACTGTCTTTCTTGTAAAGCTAGAAGTTGTAAGTCTTACAGGTTTTACATATTGGTTAAGTGCTGAGTAAGTTCCGTCTGTTTGGTAGCCTTCTAATATATAAACTTCAGGGCTGTTTATTAATTCTTCAAACATATCATTTTCGCTTTCACTTACAAAGTCTGTGTTCATTGTGATTTTCTCAGTAGCGTTTACTCTAAATGCTTTCTTACCACCTTTGTAACTATCTACTCTGTAAGTTGCTTCGTTCCAAGTTCCTGCTAATTGTTCGTATGTAGAACCTTTAGTTGATATGCTTCTAATTGACTTCTGTGTGAAAGTATAATAATCCCACGCACCCCATTGGTTTAACCAACAAAGTCTTATGCTTTCAAACCCTTTTAAGTTAGGACAATTTATGTTTATAGTGTATGTTTTTGATATTTCATTATTACTTACATCAAAAGCCCTTACTTCTATTGAACCGCCCTGTATTGTTCCTGCTGAAACTAACGCTTGAAAAGTAGAACTCCAATTTTGTAAATTAGCAGGGAAGCAGCCAAAGTACATAAGTTTTTTTACTATATTTGAACTGTAGTTAGTATAAGCTCCATTACTATAATTTCTAGTCACATTCTCTGTTCCTATTTGACTTCCTGAGCTATCATTGTAAGTTAGTTTTATGTAGCTTAGTTTGTCGTTAGGTGCTAAAAAAGCAATCGTTCCATAATCTTCTAAATTAGCATACTGAGTAGCAGGTGCGTTTGTCAAGAACTTGTTTGTTGGAGCAGACAAATTAAAGTTACCTAAATCAAAACCAAAGTCATTGTTGAATATAGAAAGTTCATCAGTATATTTTAAGTAGCTATTAAAAATCTGATAATCAACTGAGTTTACTTCCTGTACCGTTTGCACATCACCATTTGCGTCTGTGTATTGTGTTTTAAACTGAATAGTAAGCCATCTAGCAGCTTTTTTATTTCTTGAATACTTGTCTATTAAATGAACAGGGTGTGGGGTATCATCAGTTGTACTAACACCTTTGTACTCACTATAATTGTAAGCCATATTATCTGCACCTACATAATTTTCAACTACTTGCTTAAAATCAAATATTCCTACTCCTGCATTGTTAGGTGTTGTTTTAAATGTAGCTGTTGGTACTGAAGATGAAGATATTACTGTAGGTATTGTATCGCTTATATAAACATCAGCAAGAAATCTTACTTGTAACTGATTTGCTACTACTGTATTATTTGACACTACAAAAATAACTTCTTGACCTACAGGAAGTTGAGTGTATAAAGGGTTTTGTTCTATTAGTGTTGCCATTATGCTATTTTTTGTTTGCTTAAACTATTTAATATATCTTCTTTTATTGCTGCTCCAAACTTATCACTAAAATCTTTCATTCCAAGCATTAAAGGTTTTTGAAAGAAACTAATACCCTGTATTCCTTTACTCTTTATACTTCTAGCTATTAAAAAAGATAAAGACTTGTGAGTTATAAACCTGCCCTTTTTATCCCTACCTTTCAATCCTTTTCTTTTTATCCACTTTTCAATTATTCCTGAAGGTGGCTGTTTAGTTGTATACTTGAAAGGGCTTGTTTCGCTTTTACCTTTGTAATCTTTATAAGTTCTTCTTACTTTATTCCCTGAAACTCCTTTATCTACATACTTACCATAAGCATCCATCTTAAATCTAACTGTTACTGTACCGCCCTTTCTTATAACAAAGAAATCAATTGAGTTTTCCAATGCTCCGCCCTTACCTGCTGCTGACAAGTTTCCTTTAGCTTGCTTGACTACTTGACTACCAAAGCTATTAAGGTATCTTTCAAGTGACTTTATGTTCATTACACTAGAGCTGCAAACACTTCTACCTGAACATCAGTTGTTGCTGAAGGTCTTACCTCTACTGTAACTAAATCTTCTAATGTAGGGAAAGCAGGACTTGCATCTTCTTCACCAATCAATACTTCTTCTGCCTGGAATAAGATATGCGAACCACCTGCTCTTACTGTTACCTGATAATTAGTTGCTGCTGTTACAAAAGCTACTTTCATATCTTGGTCATCACTCAAGTTAGTTACTCTTAGATATTTACAGTTTTCTACATCTAAAGCACCATCTGCTCCGTGAGGTGTTGAATTAAATACTGCTACTGTTGTAGTCTGCGAGTGAGTACAAGTTAATATTCTTTCAAATACATCTACTATGTTTGTAGTTGTTAAAGTATTTGAAGAACCCCTGACTGAGCCGTTAAGCACTACGTTCTCTGTAATTGTTGTTGTTAAATCTGCCATTTTATAATTTTATTGTTATTTTAAATTTCTTCCATCCTATTTGAACTATTAGTCTTCCTATCCTAAACTTGAACATTAATATCCTGCACCTCTTGTACTAACAGGAATATTACAAGTTTGAAAATCGTTTTGAACTAATACGCCTATATTAAATACATAGCCACAGCATAAGTTATCAAACCTTTCCTGAAACGGCTCAATTGTAAATTGGTCTTGTGTAAAATAGATAGGTTCGTTAATATCATCAACTCCTGTTATAGATTGTCTTGAACTATGCCTAAGCATTCCTATTATATCTGTACATATATGCAAAGTCTGATTGAATACTTCCTGTTCGTTATTCTCTGTGTTTACTAGCTTAGTTAAAAGCTCGTGCTGTTTCGTTTGCCAATCTGACTTCTCAGAAACCATATCACAAATAAACACTTGAAAGTTATATGTCAATTGACTATCACCTGTTACAACTGATGTAGGGTTTATGTGCATTAAAGGGAACTTCTCCATCTTCTCAAGATTGAGGTCGTAAACATCACCTACTGAAGTCGTACTAATTTGTTCGTGATACTCACCAAGTCTTAGTAAAGTGTTTACTACATTATTATATGTTTTATTGTTTACCATTTCTTTGTACTTTATTTTGTGAGTTTAGGTCTGTTTCATAACTTAACCAAGTTAAGCATTCTAACAATCCTAAATTCGTTATCCTTTCTAAGTTTACTATCTCAGCATTACACAAGCGATACATGACACCAAACCACGACCATCTCTCGGCAAAGCTTTCTGTTGCTATTGCATCTTCGTTTCCATCAGCACTTCCGTCAAACACGATTGCAAAGTCTTTGACAATTCTGTCACGAAAGCGTAAAAAAAAACCAATGCACTCTGCACTTGTTCAGCTGACATCTTTTTCATTTCTTCTGCCCTGAGCCGTATATTACCATCATAAGCGTCAATAATATATAAATCATTCTTCTTTTCTTTTATCGGTCTAAAAAGCACACTCATCAACTCAGGCAAATGCTTTTCAATTCCGTTCTTAATAAAAGTTTCAACGTCGGCATACTCACCCAATGTAATGCTGTCTAAGTCAGGGTGAAAGCCGTACTCAACTCCTTCTATTTCAATTATCCTTTTTAAAGAACTGTTTTGCTTATTCTGTAACTCAGCTAGCTTACTCATTATTAAAGCTACATCTTTTAAAGCCAACTCCTTTATCAACTTCTTAGGAATGTTTGAAAGTTCAGCTATTGTTTCCTCTGCTTCTTTTGTCTTGCTACCACTCTGAAACTCAATAAGTTTAAGCCACTTCTCCAACGTTACATCTTCCCAACTGCTTATTAACTTGAACTTCTTTTCTTTTCCGTCCTTCTTGATTTTTACTTTCATCTAATATATAATAGAAATTAATGTTATTTAGTTTAAAATGTTATCTTTGCTCTGTTTTCATAGACTTGTGGGGTTAGCGGCTTAGGTCGCTTTCCTTTTTTATTGCACATAATACTTTCCTGCGTTTGGATTATCTAAGTGATAAATAACATTGTACCTAACACCATCTATTGCGTGATTGTAGTTATCCACATAGAGCTTTGAACCCTTATCGGCAAATACATAATTGTTTAGCTCTTTAGCTATGTTAGTGCTTTCAGGTGTTATAACAAGCTCATAGTCTTGCATACGAGTTATTCCACTTTCAATAGTTCCTTTTTTTACAGGTTTGATGTTTACTCCTAAATGTCTTAAATCGGCTATAAGTCTTGGCTCTGCACTATCGGCTATGATAAGTTTGCTACCTACTTTATCTAATATGATTTGTGCCAACTCATTTGACTTCAAGCCATTCCTGTAGATATGCTCTTTTAAATATATCTTATGTTTCTTCTTGTCAATAGCCACTTCCGTAAGACTATCAGGGTCTACTGAGAAACCAAAGTCCATTCCACAAGAAGTTTGTAGGCCATCAGGATTGAACTCGCCTATGCTCCAATTCTCAAATACAACTCCTTCTGCTTTGTCTAACCACCCACCTAAGATTTTGTGTTGATATTTTTTAAAGTTCCTGTGCTTTATGCTCTTAATACGCTCTAGGAAGCTCTGTGAGAGGTTTACTATGTTATCTAGGTAACTAGTATGTATATAGCATACATTGTCCTTAAAGCCGTTAAAACCGCCTTCAACTCCTTTGTCCTCAAAGAACCTTTTATATATCCAATGTTCTTTAGTAACAGGGTTCAATATTAATACAACTCTATTGTGTATTCCTTTTTCTCTAATACTCAAGTCAATAGTGTCAAAGATATTCTCATCAACTAATTCTTCAGCTTCATCAAGCACCCAGGTGCTTATGCCCTGTAATGATTTTAGACTAGCTGTTTGATTACCTGCTGAGGTTCTAATTCCTCTAAATAGAATGTCTGACTGATTGCTTGTATTTACTACTTCTGCTTTATTAATACTAAATACTTCATCAAAACCTAGCAGCCCTATCTTTTCTAAGAACTCAGGAATGATTGAAAGGTGAGCTGAAGTCATAGTGTACCGGGTAAAGAGTATTCTTATCCCTTTAGTCATAGTAAGTAAAGTAAGAAAAACTGTTACAGCAAAAGACTTACCTGAACCCCTACCGCCTGTAATTATAAAGTAACGAGCATCAGATGAAAATAATGGATTGTATTTCTTATTCAGTATCAGTTTCAACAAATGTTATTACAGGCATATTAATTGCTTTATCACCTGAAGTTATATCTACCCTGTTTGTTTCGTTCCAACCAAGTCTAGTCTTAGCTGCGTGTATTACAACTGAAGGTACTTTGTCCTTTACACATTCATAATACTTAGACTTAATAAAGTCCTGCTGTATGTTTTCTATTTCTTCAACCTTAGCTGCAAATTCTTCGTCTTCTTTTAGCCACTTATAAAAGTTTGTTCTACTTAGGTCAGTTGCTTTTAAAGCTGTTGTAATTACTCCTAGTGAACTTTCTAAAGCTTTAAGTAATCTGTCTTTGTTAATCTTTGTTCTATTTTGTTCCATTTATTTTTTGTATTTTTCTTCTAATATTAAAGGTGTTGTATTTTTCCAACTTACTCTATGATGTAACCTCATATGCTTATCACCCATTAATGATACCTTAACTGCTGAAGGTGTGTACATAACTGAATAAAAAGATTTTACATAAGTTCCTTTTGATAAATATATTTCTGTTAGTCCACCTTCATTTGATTGAGTTACTTTTTGACTTAGTGATAATATAGGTAAAGTAAAAAATAAATCTCCTGTAGTAGCATTTTGCACATAAGTATTTACATCTTCATTTATTCTGCCTACAAAGTTAAAAGGTCTATCAATTGAGCATAAAAAACTATTCATACATTTTCTTCTGAGCTTAGGGTTTGTAGCATAAGAGTTTCCTGCTCCACCAATAAAATCTCCACCTTGTGACATTGCAATAGTTTTAGCAGGAATATTTTTGTAATAGTTTAACATTAATTCTAAGACTGTATCTAAATTTCTTATCTGCTCGGGCTTATTCATATAATATAAACGATAATGAAAAGCAATATAGTCATCATCTAATACTAAGAAGTATTTAATACCTATCTTTTTAGCTAAATCAAAACAAGCATTTCTTGCATAAACAACTACTCTTTCATCATCAAAATTATCTCCTATATCAAATTTGTTCTTATAATCTTTTTTACTAAATACAATAACTTTGTCTTTATATAAGTTTTGATATGTTTCTAATTCTTTATCATCATCTGAACATATAAAATATACTTTACCTGTATATCCTCGTTTTTTTAAAGTTTCATAAGTTATAACTCTGTCAGCTCTTCCGTAAGTTAGTATAAATATTGCAAAATCTTTATTCTCCATAATCTGCTAAATATGATTGTTCTATTTCCTTACTGAGTTTAACATATCCATTCTCAATAGCTTTATTAAAATCAATTATAACTAAAGCACTATCTTCCATTAATTCCTGAACTTCTTTATTAGAATGAGCATAGAAGTCTGCAATACTTTGATAATTAAATACTGTATGCCTGTAAGCTGCTTTTATTAAAAATTCTTTTTCTTCCTTTTCTATATTAGAAAGCCCTATCTTTTTTATTAGCTCTTTTACTTTATCTTCATTGTAAAGTTCTTCTTCTTTTGGCTTTTCATTTTTAGGTTCATAAGTAGGAGCTTCAATATTCTTTGTATAAACTTCTTCTTCTTCTTTTATATCATCTTCATTCTGCCATACATCTAAACCCCATTCAGCAAGTTGTACACTATCCCATTCATTAGCTAACATATCCCATTCCCATTCTCCAAAACCTACATTGTCCTTAACGATAAACTCTTTCTTTTGTTCTTCAGTAAGTCCTTCAGCTACTTCTATCCATACTTCTTTAAGCCCTGCGTCTTTACTTGCTTTAAGTCGCATATTGCCACCAAGCACCATCATATCTTCATCAACTACAATAGGTCTTAACTTTAACATTTCAGGGAATTCTTGTATTGACTTCACTAGCTTTTTGAATTTATCGTTTTTTATTATTCTAGGATTGTCAGGGTTTCCCTTTACTTTACTTATCTTAACTTGTTGTTTCATAATGTAGTGTCTTAGTATATAATAGAATTTTTGTTTATTTATTTAGTAGTCTTCATTTATTCCACGTGTTCCTGTTAGAGTTTCTTTAGCTTCTTTCCAAAGATTGTCTCTTTGTTTGCTTAAACTAGGTTCAGTTCTTTTAAGCGTTGGTATTCCTTCTGTTGGTTTGCTATCCATATACTTTCCACATTCGCATTGAGCTTCCTTAGTTACCCATTTCTTATCTCTTAGGACTATTGTAGCCTTCCCTATTTCCATAGTCTTTCCACATTCGCAACTATATAGTGTCATTGTGTATTCTATCTAGTTCAAAGTGTAAGTGATTTATTGCTTTTCTAATATCTTCAACTCCTCCATCATTATGTTTGTTCTTACTTCGCAAAAGATAAGTAACGGCTGTACCTATATTGTAGCTGAGGTTAAAGTTGCTTACAACATCTTTAGCCATATATCCATTCTTTCCTTTATAGTAATCAGGTACTTCTTGTAATTCAATTGGTGGCATAGTTTCTAGGTTTTTAATTAGTTTATTATTTTGTTTCATTTGTTAATAGTTTTAATAATTGGTGCGGTGTATATATTCTACTGTCACCATCATAGTTTTCAAAGATACAAGTAAAGTTATCGTCTTCCCAAGTCCAAAGGCTTCTGACATTCTTTTTAATGTGGCTGTTCAAAACCCATTTAATTGTTTTGTAAGTTCTTTTCATATCTATTGTTTTATTTGTATTCATTATAAAGTTTTTTTATTCCATCAAAGCAGGTTGAAATACAAGAGCCGCAATTCGTTCTAGGACTGTAGTTAGTATTGTATATTGTATTATAAGTTTCAATCATTCTTTTTTTAGCTGCTTGGTCTTTTGCTCTGCCTGTTTTTAAGTCTTTCCACATATCTAAAATCTCATCTACTATTTCCTGTGGCAAAGTATCAGGAGTTTCTACTTCTGTTGTTTTATCCCAATACTTTTGAGGACAAGCCATAGGTGCTATTCGTGCTTTGACTTTCATAAAGCATTTACAAATGGAGCAATTTCCTAATAAAGATTTATAGTAAACACACCCCTTACATATTGCTATTCTATCTTCATAAATTTCGTTAGGTACAAAAAACTTATTCATATTATCCTTAATTGTGCTGTATGATTATTAATTCTTTCCATAGCTGCCTTATAATATTCTTTATCCAACTCACAAGCTGTTAAGTCATATTTTAAGTTATGACAAGCAATAGCAATACTTCCACTTCCTAAATGTGTGTCTAGTATCTTATCTCCTTCTTTTGCATAGTTCATTAAGAGCCATTCATAAAGTTTAACAGGTTTTTGTGTAGGGTGTATTCTATCTTTTCCACCTCTTGTATTATGAAAAGTGCTAACGGAAAACATTTTTAAAGATTTTGTAAATGATGTATAAGCAAGTTCTCCGTCTGCGAAATGTGAACCTTCTCCGTTCATTTTATTCCAAAAAATCCAACTTCCATTTATTGGTAATAAATCACAAAAATATTGTCCTCCCCAAATTATCTGATTTTTTGAAATTCTTTTTAATTCTTTAAAATATTTCTTACAAGGTCTATTAGTATCATTAAATCCTTTGTGCTTAGGGGGTGTTTTGTATGAATTAGGTCTGCTTGGTTTGGTGAATTTTTGCATTTTTAACCCCAACCCATAAGGAGGGTCTACTATTGCTAAGTCAAAGTGATTATCTTCATACCTAGACATTAACTCCATATTACATTCGTTAGTAATCTTCATTCAATTCTTTTTTAAGTATTTCCCTTACTTTATCTATTGTAGTAAATAAACTGTTTCTGCTTATTCCTGTCTTACTCGCTAGACTGTCAAGTGTTTCGCCTGAGTAATACAATTCAAATACTTTTTTATCGTACCAAGTTTGCTTGTCTAACACTTGGTCAATTTCTTCTAGCTTAGTCCATTTGTATTCTTCTATTACTTCAGGCATATTGTACAGGTTCTTATGATTTCCTTCAGTAACATTTGTTTCGTAAAAATTCTGTATATGTGTGTAGTATTTTTTATACTTATAATAGAAAGGACTTCTTGCACTTGTTAAGCTCCTTCTTAATACTACAGCACCATATCTGATTAACCCTTCTTGTCCGTCTTTTTCCCAAATACCTTTTAGAGTGTCAGGGTTCATCTGCAAGTAGTAAAGCATAAGCTCCTGCACAGCGTCATTGATAGCTTCTTCATCTTGCGTAAGTCCATAACACATTGTCCTGAACTTAGAACTTAGACTAGATATTTCCTGATAGATTTTATTCATGCTGCACTTTTAAGTTGTCAATCTTATTTGCAACCTCGTGTACTAATTCATCTAATATTATTTTATAGCTCCTGATGATAGTTGAATTTCCTTTTGTTTCTAGTCCTGCAAAGAAACCATTTGTAGCTACCGATAAGTTTATAGGAATAATCATTAGCCAATCATAGTAGTTGTTTCCTTTCACTTTTGTTCCGTATTCATTATGATATTCTAAAATAGTATCAACTACATCTAAATAATTATTGTATCTTGATTTTGTGCTTACGTCTTTTGAAAACTCTTGGCACATCATTAAATAAGTTTCTATTATGTTCTTATGTTCCTCGCTTGCATATATCGGCTCTATCATACGTCAAACTTAGTAAAAAAGTTTACTCAATTCCTTTTTCTTTTTTTAACTTATCAACAAGTGATTTGTAATAACTTATTTTTTCTTCATATTCAACACGACTTATCTTCAAAGTTGTTCTTGATTTATACTGTAGTTCTTCAGCAGTTCCTTCTCCATATTTTCCATCTAAGTTTAGACCAAACTTAAATTGTTCACCTTGACCAAATAAATTATCAGCAGCAGATTGCGGTTGTACATTTGTTTCACACCACCTTGTCGATAAATGTCTTCTTGACATAAAGTGTCCTGCGTGAATTTTTTTATAATGATAAATCCTTCCTGAAGTAAAGCATTGTACCATACCAAATTCGTTTGCTTCTCTAAGTCTTATGTAAAGACTGAACCACTTGTCTAGTTCCTTTTTTAATTTGCTTATAGTTTTTAATGCCATAGCATTTCCTGTATAAGCTCTTGAGGTGGTGCTGTGTAGATATACTTAGCAATAGTTGTATTTCTTCCAAATCTTGTCTTTTTAGTCAAAGGCATACTGTCTATATTGTAACCTTCTTTTCTATGATTAAAAATAATAGCTGAAAGTCTAGTAGCTCCATATTCTTTTATAGCTTCATAGCTTGTAATACTTCCATAAGTTTTTAAATGCCAGAGAACTGCATCTGATTGGCTTTTTACTTCCCCTGATGTAATTTTAATTGTTTTCATATTCGTCAAATTTAGTACAGAAAATTGCTTCTAAAACACATAAGACAATTATTATTCCCCATACGATTGTTAATATCTTCATTTTAAAATAGTTCTGTTTGGTTAATATCTTCTTTTCTTACTATACCTAGCATTGTTTCAAATATAGTTTTACCTGCTTCATAGTCCACCAGGTTTCTTGCTATCTTTAATGTTCTTTGTTTTCCTTTATATTTTGTAAAATCGTATTCGTGATATTTACTTAGTGAACCTAACCTACCTTCTTTTATTAACCCTTTATCTTTTCTTTTGCTTAATTCATTTGGTAAATTAAAGTTAGTCCAATATAAATGCCTTCCTCTTTTTTTAGGGTTAAACATTGGCTCATAGTAAGGGATAACATTTTCTATCACATATTTTGTTTTACAGTGATATTGTAAAAATATAATTTCTTCATATAGTTTCATATCAGGATAAACAGGGTTTTTACCATTAAGACCAAAGCCCCAATACCTAGACCTTGAATGACTAGGGCAAGGTGGAGAACTCCAAATAAAATCAAATTCTTTGTAATGTTCTAACAAGTATTGATGTGCGTCAGCTATAATTACAGTATCATCAGGAAATCTCTCTTGATAAAGTCTAGCACATTCAGGGTCAAGCTCTACAGCTGTAACCTTTATATCTTCTTTTACTTCATTCCACTTGTACCTGTTACCACCTAGACAAGCATATAAATTTAGTATTTTCATTTTATATGTGTTCTAAACAAGTAGGACAAAGGTCGCTGTCCTGGTGCATAGTTCTTCCGCAACATTCTGATGTTCTTTCTTCTTCTTCATCTTTAGGTTCTGCTTTGCTTCCTAACTCCCAAAGCTTTTCTTCTTCAGTTCTTTCTTTTGGTTCATTTAATGGTTTATTCATTTTAATAGTTTTAAAGGTTCTTGATACCATAAGGTCTTTCCTTTTGGCTTTCCTAAAGTGTGTACTTCATAGTAGGCATTGTCGCACATCTCTTTCATTTTATATGTCCATTTGTAAAAAGTTCTGATATTTAAAAAGGGTTCATCTTTACCAAATCTTACACCATAGTGAAAGGCATCAGATACTTGGTTAAAGCTCATATTGCCAAAACGCTTTTCTTTTATTAAGTCTGCTGCAAATATCTTGCTAAGGCTTGCCATAGTTTGTGGGTCTGATTTATGCCCTATTTCAACTGATGTCTTTGCAACTAAGTCTAAGACTTTTTCAGTCAGCTCTTTTAAGTTTTCTTGTTTTAAGGGTTTCATATTAATTTTTTAGCTTCGTGCCAAGCATTAATTTGTGCGTCTAATTTAGACATTGTTTTTGTTTTAGGTTTATCCCATTTCTTTTGATTGTTAGCCCAAGTCTTTAATCTTCTTTTTGTTTCCCAAGTTTTGCAAAGTTCAAATTTCATTCTTTTTGACTTATTAGGTTCAGTCCAATATTCATAAAAATCAGTTAAAGTTTCTTTAGTATAATCAAAACTAAAAACTTCATTATAAAAATTCTCTAATCTTTTGGTATAAGATATAGTATTATTATTTATTTTTATTTCTTTATTCTTATTAATAGTTTGCGTTTTTTTAACAACTAGTTTTGCAGTTTCTTCACAACTAGTATTGAAATAACTTAACAACTTGTTTTCAATTATTTTAAAGTGCTGCTTTGCAGGAATACCTACTACTTTAGTTTCTATTATTCCTAATTCTTTTAAGTTCTTAATTGCCTTCCTTTGTTGGTGTGAAGTCAAACAAGTATCATCTTCTATATTCTTAGCTGTATTAAAAAACCAACCATCAGTCATTCCGTTAGCAATAAAGTATTCTTCTTTGCTAATTAGGTCGGCAAGTAGGACTGCACCCTTCAACCCTACCTGCTTCGCCAATTGCTTGTTCACTATTAAAAAAGCTGAACTACTTAGTAAATGTTTCATATAACTTCTATTTCGTGTTGATAATTTTGAAGGGCTAACTTACATAATTCTAATTGATTATAAAAGTCTTTGTAAGAAACTTTAACATCAGTTCCAAATTTACCTGTACTGATACGGATAGTAGTCTGATGTTTTGGGCTATCGTGTATGCCGTTTTTTCTCAGATGTTCCTGTAAATTATACAAGTCAATGAAAGTTAATTTAGCGTCTTTGATTTCCGTATAAGCATTGTACACTTTGTTGAAGGTGTCACGATACAAAGGGAAAGATGAGTAGTTAGCTGAGTGACATCTTTCATAATGATTAACACTTGTTCTATCTCTACCCAATACTTTAGCAATTATATCCCTGTGAGTTTCATCTTCTAGTCTTGAAATCATAGCTGCTACCATTCTAGGCACTTGATATTCTGTCTTTCTAGTTTTTAAAGCTAGAGAGCCTTTAGGCAACCCTACTAAACTTGTAGTAAGGTCGCAAAGGTTTTTAAAGTTTTCTTCTGTATTCATCTTAGAAAGGCATATCTTCTTCTCCATTCTGTATTTTGTCTGAAGATTTATTACTCTGATTAGTGAAAAAGTAGCCATCTATATTGTGAAAATATCTACCATTGTATTCTCTAGAATAAACATTACAAAGAATTGATACTTTCATGCCTACCTCTAGCTTGTTCATTTGCTCTAATTTATCACCAAAGGCACTTATACAGACTTCATTGTTAAACTCCCCACCTGTGTCAATTAAGATAGATTGTTTCTTCCATTCTTTACCTGCTTTAGATACTCCTGTTTCTAATTCAAGTTTTTTTAATACTGTTCCTGTTACTTCCATTTTTATTTATTTATTTAGTTATTACTCTTTTTAAAATCTTCTGCTTCATCTTCTGACTTGACGTTTATTTCGTACAAATTTAAAAGCTTTAAAATACTTCTTGCTAAAGCTCTTTTCTCAGCCATCTCTAAGACATACCAAGTGTTACAATTTCCGTCCTTAAAACCTTCTCCTTTAAGTGCTGAGCCGTAAGTTTCAATAGTTTTGTCATCTTTAGTTGCAATAGCTTTAACTCCTGCAAAATTAGTTTGTGATACAACTACTTCAAATCTAACTTGTATTAATTCCTGAGCCATAATTTTCTCTATCCCTGACCTAGTTAAGATTACAAAATGTTGATGTCGGAACACATCTGTGTCTTTTACAAGATTGTACTTGTAAAACATTTCTTTTAGTTTTTCTGTTTTCATATATTCTACCTATATTTATCGGCTAGGGTTTTTGCCTGTTAATAATTTTGTTCAAAAGTAATAAAATTATTTTTCTTCAACATATTCAATTACTTTTTGTTTTATATAATCTATTTGTTCTTTGTCTATCCATTCTAAGAAGTTAAAAGCATCAAAGCATAATGTAAAGTCATTTCCCATTTCGTCTTTACCTCTTAGGTATAGTTCGTTATCTACACATTGAAAAGTGTTTATTTCGTGCAGTCTTTTGTGTATTCCCTCTTGGCTCATATTAAGTTAATTATTATTGGTGAATTATTATTTGATTTATAGCATTTTAAATATCCAGGCTTTAGTTCTCTATCCCAACTATCCTGAAGTTGCCAACCATATTTCTCTATCATCTCACAAAACTTGTTATAGATTTGTAATTCAGTTCCTACCACAACTACTGAACGCCTGTTGTAAGATAAGTCATTATTAAAATGCCCTGAAGCCCTATCGTATGAAGTAAAGCTTAACTGCTCGTACATAGGTTTTAAATACCATTCATCAGCTATTACTTTCGTATTGTCTAAATCTCTTTCTAAAAGATTTGAGAACTTAGGTTTGTTATAGTCAATATAACAAGAGTACTCTAAATATTCCGCGTCTAGTATTGTCATCTTAGCAGTAGTTTTGAATGTAAAGTAAAGTACCTAATATTGAAGCTCCTATTATACATAAGTAAGCAAGTAGGTCTAATATCTTATTTCTTCTTCTTGCTTTCTCTTTAGTTAGATTGTGTATTTCATATTTAAACCAACCATCTATGTACATTTTGTTTTTTGATAAGAATGTTTCATATTCTTTTTTGTTTAGGAAGTAAGTAGCTCCCGTGTTTTTGCTTACGATTTTGTAGTTTTCCATTTCTTATATACCTATATTAGTCGCAAAGGATTTTATGCTATAAAAAAAGGTAGATATTATCTACCTCATAATTCTTATCTATACATTCTATGTTCAATTGTATCAAATTGATTTACTGATATCTCGTAATCAGTTATCAAATCTTCTAATTCACATTCTGTAAGTTTGTAGAGTTCTTTATTTTCTCTTTTTGGAGTTTCTGTTTCTAGGTAAGTTTCCCCCCCATTTCCATCATTAAGAATTTGTACTCCTTTTAAATTTGTTTTTGCTTGATACCCTATTCCTCTATTAGTTTTAAAGTATCTAATACTACTAACTTCTAATTCCATTTTTTTATTTTTTTAATTATTACTATTTTACTATTTTATTAGAAATATTAATTTTTACTTCATACCCTTTTCTTCTTAAAGCCCACACACTCTTACAATTTACTACTTCTAGGGTATCATCCCATCTAAAATATGCACTATAACCACTTCTTCCTGTAGGATATTGAGAAATTGTTCTTCCTAATTCTAAACCTTTTTTAATCTTTTCCATTTATTTATTTAATTAATTTAATTTTGATGGTACAAACATATAACAAATATTTGAATTAACAACCTTTTTAACAGAATTATTATCAAAGTTATTAACAATTTAAGTGTTAATAGTGTTTTTACTAGATAAG
>Ga0080013_1002820_pt1 | contig 19535 bp, 12 predicted proteins | sample ETNvirenome_6_85_FD_69236 | JGI IMG/M metagenome (GOLD analysis project Ga0080013, IMG submission 69236) | Marine viral communities from the Pacific Ocean - ETNP_6_85 (SPADES assembly) (version 2) | ecosystem: Environmental > Aquatic > Marine > Oceanic | place: Pacific Ocean | collected 2013-06-19 | reverse complement strand
TGCAGATGTTACTGGAGTTGTTAATAGTATTTCTGTTTTTGAAAGTATTTTGGATCCTACTGTAAGAGTTACTTTTTCGTTTGTGGATACTGGTCATGGTGAAAAGAAATTGCCTATTACTGACTATCTTCCTATAGTTGGAACAGAGAATGTAAATATTAAATTGGAAGATGGTTTAGCACAGAAGTTGGATCTTACTCTTTATGTTAATGAGGTATTACCTAAATTAGATGATACTCAAAAAAATGTAACTACTTTGAAGTTGGTGTCAAAGGAATTTTTTGCTAATGAAAATGGTAAAACTAGAGTAGTTAGTAGATTTGATGGAAAAATATCTGATCATATTAATAAAATTCTCACGGATCCAACATATATTAATACTGATAAAAAATTGGATATTGAAACAACACAGAATAGATATAATTGTTGGGGAAGAAATTTTAAACCATTTGCTTTTACTACTTGGATACAAGCAAAAGGAGTTCCGAATGATGCTCAAGGCAGTGCTGGATTTTTTCTTTGGGAAACTACTGAGGATAAGGGAACATATAAGTTTAAATCAGTTGATGCATTGATGGAGCAAGAAGCAAAGAAGAAATATATTTTTAATAATATTGCAGATGAAGGTGGAAAAAACATTTCTCCTGGTTATGATGGTCAATTATTAGAATATGATAGTGATTCTAATATTAATGTAAAAAGAAAACTGGAAATTGGAACATATAAAACAAGAACTATTCTTTTTAATCCATTTAATTGTAAATATGAAATTATTAAACCAACTGTGGGAGAAGGTAAAAAGAAAATGGATCCAAAACTTGCTGCCAAAGAACTACCAGTTTTTAATAGTGAAATTGATACCGATTATACAAGAACCTTCTATATGTTGGTAGATACTGGTACTCTTCCTACAGGAGATACTCAGCAGCAGATTGAAAAATCAAGAGAACAGAATGATAAACCACAAGATACTCTCAGTCAATCTAAGATGAGATATAATCAGATGTTTACTGTTAAGAAAAGTATTACCGTTTCGGGAGACTTTAGTTTACATGCTGGTGATGCTATTTTTATTGATACTCCAGAAATATCAGATAAACCAACTCAAGAAATAAATAAGCAGATTGGTGGACTATATATTATAGTGGATTTATGCCACTTTGTGACCTCATCTCCTCCTGGATGTCGTACTAGGTTAAATATAGTGAGAGATTCTTATGGTAGGAAGCAGTAGTAAAGAACAATGGACAAAGAAATAGATACTGCAGATTCAACATTATCATCACAATCACGTCGATATCAAAAGGATAAACTTATGACAAATGCCCAGCACGATTTAGAGCACGAAGTTTATATTGATCCAAAGGATAATAAGGAACATATTAATGGCGGTGTTCTTGAATATACTGAGGAAGATTTAAAAACTTCTCATGCTTATTATGATGAGTATCATAAGAATGATGAGGTAAATAAGAATGACGGTCAGATTAATGATTATCATACAAGACATCAAGATTCAAAATTAGAAGTGTATTGTGAGAATCATCCAGATGCATTTGAATGTAGAGTATATGACGAGTAAAGTATAATGGAAGGCGGTTCATTATTTAAATCGGGATTTTTAGGTGCTGACTTTAGTTGGTGGGTGGGTCAGATTGCCGATGATTCTGAATCAAGAGATAATATTATACCAGGTAAACATCCAAGTGTCGGTCAGAATGTTGGTTGGGGTAGAAGGTATAAAGTAAGGATTATTGGATTCCATGATCAGAAAGAAGAGGTAGCTAAATCTTCTCAACTGCCTTGGGCCCAGTTAATGTATCCTGTTACTGCTGGTGGAGGACAGAGAGCATCAATACAAACTGATAATCTTCAACAGGGGATGTTTGTTTTTGGATTCTTTCTTGATTCAGAAGACCAGCAAGTCCCTGTTATCATGGGTGTTTTGGGAAATAATGCCCAAACATCATTAAAAAATAAAATTGGAACTACTGATTCAAATTTTAGTGGGACAAGTGGTTATGCTGAAGGGGCAAAACCATTAACGGGAACAGCAGCAGAAAATGATAATCCTGCTCCGGATGATGATAAAGCAGTTGAAAAGAAACCTTTAAATTCAACTGATGATTCTGATGGTCATGATGAATGTACTCCCCCAAATGATCCGAAGGTAAAACTTAATAAGTATGGATTAAGACCTGATAGAACTCTAACAAGACAACAACTTTCTGATGCTCAGAGTGCAAGAACTAAAGGAAAGAATGATGGATTAACTGGTCCGGACTTAGAAGATTTCGTAATGAAATCAGTTTCTGATAAAATAAAGGCAAGATGTAATGCAAAGAAAGGACCAAATACTCCTCCAGAATCTGGAGCAACATCTGAAAATGTAGATGATGTAAATTTAGAAAAAGCTAATGATCCTAAGAAGAATGATCAATATTTAAGAAAGATCCCTGTAGAAAATCCATATGATGTTATAAACTCGTCAATGACATCGATGCAACTTGTTCTTGATAATTTGATGAATGAAATTAATAGTGTACTTAATACTGCAGAATCGTATATTGATATGGTCAGTTCTGTTTCTAATGCTAGTATTTGCGATACAATTGATGCATTAATAGCAACAGCTGCATCTGAAATGTCAAAATATATGAAACCCATATATGAGAAAATTCAAGAATATATAACAAAGAAAATTCAAACCTCAATGGATCCAGCAGTAAATATTTTATTCCCTAATCAAAGGAATATGATTGCTGATATGAAACAGCAAGCTACAGAGTTGATGGTATGTCTTTTTGAAAAAATTATTGCTAAATTAAAAGACCAACTTTTGAGTGCATTGACAAGTAGTATGGGACAAATAGCTGGTTGTAATGGTGCTGATGGTAGTTCTGGTGGTAGTTCTGGTGGTAGTTCTAGTAATACTGGAGGTCATAGAGGAGAACCTATTGATCAAAATACTCCAACTCCTTCAAATAAAGTACCTCATGTTCCTATATGTTATGTTGAAAATTTAGTTGGAGATTTGATTGCTTCTAATAAAATTGATATAGAGGAAGCAGTGGGTAAAATTACTACTAATGTTGACGATTTTTTAAAGAATCAAAGTAATGAACTTGATTCTATTCAAATGATACTTAATGCTGGTAGTGGTGGTGCTGCTGGTGATTCTTTAGATAAAGTTTCAAGTCTTATTGATGGAGCAAGAGACACTCTTAGTAGTATGGGTGGCATATCAGGAGATATAGCTTCTGCAATGAATTTTGTAAATATGTCCTTTGAAATTTTTGGATGTAATGTTTCTCCACTTGAGTCTGCGGCTCAGTTCTATACTTTCCAAAATGGCGGTGGTTCTGGAGAACAATCAGATACACCAAGACCAGGTGAAACTAGTAAGACAGCTTCAAGTGGTGATGCAGAAGTTGGTACTGAACCTGAGAAACAATATGCTTTACCAAATGCTGAAGCAACTGATACTCCTCCAGAGGCAAGCACTACTACTAAAGCTCCAGCTCAAGTAGGAGATATGGCATCTCCTGAAGATCGGAGATTAATACAAGAGGAACAAAAGATTGGAACTAAAATGAATGAGCGAGGTGAGCTAGAATCTACAGGCCAGCGGTCAGAACAGGAAACAAAGGATATCAAGAGTGGGCTTGAATTATTCTAAATGATATTCACTAATAAATAAGACTATGAAGAAAAGCGTAAAAACGAGAATATTATAAAATATGGCTAAGAACAATTTGTTTGGACCTGTTAATAAGAATAATATTAAAGTCGGATGGATTGATATTGACGATGGATATATTGATGGGTATAGTATATGCGAAGCAAATACTAAAGCAAGAAATGATCCCGGAACTGTTTTTATTTTTAAAGATGGTAATCAGGTCATTAAATATTTAAATATTAATGAAGTAAATAAATTAACACCAGAAGATACTTTGTCTTCTAGTGGAGAATGTGGAGGAATTAATTCAAAGAAAGATTGTGGTCCTGTAAGGATACAAATTTATGGTGGAGGTGGTATTGGTGCAGTAGGAAATGCTATTATTGGAACAGATGGCACCATAATGGGTGTTGATGTTGTAAAGGGTGGTAATGGGTATCAATATACACCTCAAGTTTCTGCTAGAGATGATTGTGATAAAGGAAGTGGTGCAACGTTTATCGTTAAAATTGGAGAAACTGTAGATCAATGGCAATATTATGACCAATTTGATGATTATGAAGAAACTGAAATATGTGATGATTGGACTTTTTCTAATGGTAGAATGTGGGGACCCAATGGAGAGGATCTTGGTGAGTGGATTCCTAATATTATTGCTAGACCTGGAGTTGATCCAATTAAAATTGAAGCAATAAAGTATCAAAAAATTGTTAGAGATATTGATAGAGCTCCTTGGTTTAATACAAGAAAGAATAGACCAGATATAATCACTAGTAGTGATCATAATGTGCTTCCATCATATAATAAAGTTAATGATGCCTGCTTTAAAGAAGTTCATAGAGAACTTCATAGATATATGGCTCCAGATGGACCTCTTGAACTTGCTATTATCCGTTGGTATCGTCAGAGATGGGGAAGAACTGCATCTAAGAAAGAAATTAGTGATTGGATTGGAAGTGGTAAATCTAGAGAAGAAATTGAAAGAGGTATTCTAGGTCATAAGGCTAAAATAGCTGGTTATATTCCTGGATCTTCAGAAACCACTACTCTCTTCGATGGTGGTTGGGGAGATTGGATGAATACTTATGCAATATCACCTGTGCCGATGTCAAAAGCACCAGGAACAGATCATGCTGGTATTTGGTTTACTTTTGAGTGGATGGTAGATTTTCCTGTTACTGGAAATTATAAGATCAAAGGTGCATGTGATAACAGAGCGAAAATGTATATTGATAACAAATATGTGTATACTCTGGGTGTTTATACGGGAGCTCAATTAGAACCTCCTCTTAATAAGCAAATAGTGAAAGGACAGCATAGAGTTAAAATTGAACTTTATAATATTCCAATAAAAGAGAAAGTTTTCCGTTCTGCAGGTAATAGTAGTAGTGGTTCAGCTACTAGAAATGATATTATCCGTTGGTATTCGGAGAGATGGGGAAGAACTGCATCTGAGAAAGAAATTAGTGATTGGTTGGGATCTGGTTTGACCGGAGCAAAAATTAAAGCAGGTATTAAGGGTCATAAGGCTGAAATAGCTGGTTATATTAAGAATAAATCCATATTTAATACTGTTGAATGGATTGGTAAATCTAATAGACAACTTTGGAGAACTAATGTTGCTGCTAGAGGTGGATTTATAAATGAATCTGGCGTATGTCCTTTCGATACTACTGTATCTTTGCCTAATAATCCGTATGCAGGAACACATAGAATTGAATGGCCAAATGTTAAATTTCCTGCTGATGGGCATTATAATATTAGGATAGCAGTTGATGATAATGTAAATCTTTGGATAGGTGATCAAGTTAAGATATTTAAAAAGGGATTTGTTGGTGATAGTAATACTTCAACTGGTGAATATAATAAAGGACATTTTATTAAAAAAGGAACATATACTTTAATTGCCGATTTGGATCAAAAATCTGGAGGATCTTATGGTTTTGGATCTGGAACTGGTGGTGGAAGTGGATCTAATGCTGATATTGGTTATAATGGATTGAATAGTACAAATAAACCAATTAAAGTTACTAATGGTGGAAAGAAAATTAAATTGAAAGATGGTAGTGGCAATGATACAAATGCAACTTTTAAGATTACTTCTGGAAATGGTAGATTTTCATCGAATGGTAGAAGAATAGAAGGTAGTGGAACTATTACATTAGAGTTGACATGGGACGATAAAAAGAGTGTTGCTGGAAGAGCAGTTCAAAGTATTAATGTTGGAGGTAGAACTTGGTCAATATCTCCCAAAACTAAAGGATCTCAGACACATACTATTACTTTAAAAGGTAATGATGGTATTAAAGGTATCAATCCAATGGCTTTGGCGATTGATATTCAAACTCCTGAAATGGAAGAAGTTGAAATTGTAGTTCCCAAATCTTGGTGTGAAAATCCAATGGGAATTGCTCTTGCAATTGATGCACCAGAACCTCCAATACCTCAAGAAATTCCACCACCACAAGAAGGTAGATGTCCTCCTAATCCAATTTGGTCTACAAGATTTCCTAATGCATTAAATCAGTGGTATCCAGTATCTGGTAAAGGTCATCAAGGAGATAAGAATTCGCCGGATGATCCAAATGTTTGGAGTCCATTTATGAATAGATATGCACTTTCTCCAGTTAAACCTTTGGATACTGAGGGTACTGATTTGAGTGGAATAACATATAGTAATACTTGGCCTCTTGATATTGCATATGATGGGTATTATGCTGTAAAGGGAACTGTTGATAATAAGGGAAGAGTATTGATTGATGGTAAATTTGTGTGTGATTTGCAAGGGTTTAAAACTGTAAACCCCACACCACATAAAGTTTTATTGAGAAAGGGGTCTCATTCAATTACTGTAGAAGTATTCAATAAACCAGTTAAAAGATCTTTTAATATTTTAGAGAATATCTTTAGGACTTTAGATTGGCAAGCAAGAACACCACCAGCAGCACCACCAGCAGCACCACCAACACCCGTCACTTTTAGAATTACCACTTCTGCTCAATATGGCAATGGTATTTCAATTCCCGGATTGGGTATTAATGTAAAGAAAGCATATGAGGGTTCTCAACTAAATGAAACTATTACAAAAACTCCTGAACCCGGAAAGTTATATGAGGTTATAACTAGTAGTCCAGAAACTAAACATGGGATAAGATTAAGAACTCGGGGAGAAAGTGTTCTTCAGATGGAAGAGCATGATGATATGGATTGGAAGGATTTGGTATGTAGTGCTAGTAAAGGAAAATTTATTAATATTTCAGGTAATAAGTGTCAATTTATTGTTGGAGCAGCACCACCACCAACACCAAAATTAAAACAGGTTGTTGTCACAAAGAATGGTGTGACATATACTGGTCCGGAGTTATTCCACCATCATGAGACTGGTGCTATAGATCCTAAGGATGCTGCTGAATATACTATAATGGAAGCTAAGAAGCGAGATTCTTTTGATAAAAATTCGACACCAACTAGATGGGCAGATTTTATGCAAGTCCATTCTGTTTCACCCGCTTTTCCAGATCTTACTGTTGATAATCCAAATATTGAAGGAGTAAAATATTTCGTTTGGGAAAATGTTAATTTCCCAGAAAATGGAACATATAGTTTCAAGTTTGCTGCTGATAATGCTGGTAGTGTATTTGTTGATGATCAATTGATAACAGGATCTTTGTCACATAAAACTGGTAATGAAGTTACTAAGCTTGAACATTGGATTGATGCAAGAATACCAAAAGGAAAGCATACTATAAGAGTGGAAGTTCTTAATATTCCAGCAGGTGGTGGAGGTAGTACTACACCTACTGAAAATGATATCATCATGTGGTATCAACAGAAATGGGGAAGAACTGCATCTAAGAAAGAAATTAGTGATTGGATTGGAAGTGGTAAATCTAGAGAAGAAATTCAAGAAGGTATCATAGGTCATAAGGCTGAAATAGCTGGTTATATTCCTCGCCTTGGTGAGCAAAGTTTTGTTAATAATCCAACAGGATTTGCACTTGTTGTCAGATATAATAGAGTTATTCAAAGGACTGATAGGACTTCATGGAAAATGAATCCTATGGCTGGTTCTGCAATATTAATTGCTCCACCATGCCCTAAAAAAATCAGCGGTAAAGGTGTAGTAACTGATATTATTCCAATAAATCCCGGTGCGTATACTCCAGACCTGCCACCAGCTGGTGGCGGATACTTTGTTGAAACAATAATAAATGAGGTTATTGTTACGGGAAGAAATCCAATTAACTATGATTGTACAAAAGATAAGATTATTATAGAAGATAATGATGGTAATGATCATGGGACAGTATTGGAACCCATTTGTGGACCTTTTGGAAAACTTACAGGTGTAAGAGTTGTAAAACGAGGAAATCCTTGGACTTCTTGGCCTAATATTAGGATTGATTCTGATACTGGAAATGGAGCAACTTTTCTACCTATATTCACTAGTGAAATAGTAGATCCAGGTTTCCCTACTGTAGATGTAGAGGATTTGATTCAGGTTACTGATCTTGCTGGATTGAAGAAAACAGGTTATTATGATGGTAGAGCATACTATGGCGCTGTCTTCTATGAAGATGGTGTTCGATATGCAGGTTATTATAAGACAACTGGACAAAAGGTCCAGATATATGATACGATGCAAGAAAGCATTAATGCTCAGGTCACAACTAGACCTTCTGCTATTCAGAGATCTGGTACTGATATAACTAATAATGATTCCCGTCTTGATATTCCGGGTACTCCTGATACTCTTACATAGGTATAATTAAAAATGTCAACACAGTCAACTGCTAGAAATGCGAGTAGTGCAGATCCTACAGGTTCTGCATCAGGAGGTAGAAAGCAACAAACTTATTCTGGAATGAAGTATGGTTGCGTTCATGGATCAATTGGATTTGGTCATATCTCAAAGATGGGTGATTGTATATCAGATGTTTTAATTCAGGCAACTGAAGGAACTCATCAAATTAGTATGGATAAGAATGGTCCCAGAAAAGGATGGACTTCTGCTGTTTCGCCTTCAAATTTTCAGTTAGAATGTGGTAGAGATAATAAGAAAGAGCAACAAAGTATGATGCTTCATGCTCGGAATGGTGATATAATCATTAGAGCATCTAATGGTAAGATTCAATTTATGGCAAATGATATTGAATTTAACGTTAAAGGTAATGATTCTTCTGAAGGAAATTTTACTGTATCTGCAACTGAAAATATTACATTTAAAGATGCTAAGAAATTTCAGGTAGATGTTAAGAGTTTTTGGAAACTAGCAACTCCAGGAACAGCAGAAATGGTTGCTAATACTCAACTGAAAACGATTTCAAGTGTTATTAGGGGTATTAGTGCTGGATGCTTATTAAAAGATAGTAAAGTTGGCGGTCAATCAGATTATATGAAACAAACACAAGTAGCTTAAGAGAGGAATAGAATCATGGCAAATTTAGTTGATGATCAGGGAGTTGGTGGGCAGCAATGTGTTGGCGCAGGACTTCCTGTTGCACTTGGATTGGGCGCTGCAAAGATTAGAGGATCTTCTTTTATTGAAGGACCGCAGATAGTTGGGGCAGCTGCACAATGGCCATTTGTTGGTGCAACTTTAATGGTTGCTCCTTTGATGAATGGTGATTCTCCAAAACCAATTATTCCTGGAGCATTATGTGGTGGAGTTAATAATCCATATTCATTAGCTGTTAAAGGTTCATCTGTATTTTTTGGTGTGATTGATACCAAATTTAATGTTAATGTTGGAATGGATTTGGAAGCCCAAGGAGATGTAATTTCTAATTGTGGTGGTCATATATTAAGGTCAAAGAAGAATTTTGATATTAAGCACCCTACATTAGATGGATATAGGTTAAGACATACTTGCCCAGAAGCACCACAAAATGATGTATATTTTCGAGGTAAGGTTGTTAATGATAAGGAGATTAAACTTCCGGGTTATTGGAAAGGTTTTGTAGATACAGCATCAATTACAGTATCATTAACTCCTATTGGTGCTCATCAAAATGTTATTGTGAAGAGAGTTGATGAGGATAAAGTATATCTCCAGGCACAAGGTGGAATGCCCATTAACTGTTACTATCATATCTTTGGAGAGAGGATGGATGGTGAGAAACTCGTTCCAGAGTATCAAGGCTTGACATCTGATGACTATCCAGGCGATAATAGTGAATATAACATAAACACTTGATATGAAAGTTCATGAGGTTTTTCCTACACTTGTAGTTCAGGATAGGATTGATGTGCATGAGGAATTTAAGGAACAATACTTTGAGGAGTTAAAATCTTTATGGTTTGATGGATATAATAATGAGACACCAGAAAATTCTGGAAGATGTTCTTTACATTTAAATCCAAATTATCTTATGTTCTTTCAATCTCTTAAGAAAAGTGTTTGTAAATACTTGGATCTTTTGGAAGTAGATCATGAAAAATTAAATATTAATTTTATTAAGTCTTGGGTTGGTTATCATAATAAAGATATTCCTGAACTTAAAATGCATACGCATAATGGATCTGATATTTCATTTTGTTACTATCTTTCATCTGACGAAACATCAGATAAGTTTTGTGCTCATAATCTAAATAACACTAATGAGATATCAGGTGCTCTTTTTGAATCTAGTGATAGGTTTAATATAATAAAGAAATATAATAAGTATAATTGTCATAGTTATACAATAACTCCACAAGAAGGAACAGTTGTTATATTTCCAAGTAGTTTGCAACATTCTACTTTAAAAAAAGAAAATAAAAGTGATAGATATGTAATTCCTGGAGACATTAAGTTATGTCTTAAACCAGAATACAATCTTTACCATCAGACTATGCCACATCCTGATTTGTGGTTAACATGTTAATTTAAATAAGAGTAAAAAAAATGGCATTACCAACACCAGACCCAAAAGAAAGTGGTTTGACATTAGTACCGGTTAAAGTCGGGAGTCCTAATTGTAGTGATGGATCGCATTGGGGTAGACCGTCATCAATGTATTCTTATATTATGAAAGGTTTGAGTGGAGATGATAAAAAATATCCAGAAGCTTGTGAACCTTGGTATCATAAAAATTTTATGGTTGATACTATAAAATTGAATACTCTCATTACAGGTGATGGTTCCATTAATATTCTAGGAACTATTACTGCAGAAGGAATTATTACTTCCGTAGAAGAAGTGATTGCTGATGGGATTACACTCACTACAAGAAAACCATTTGATATTTCTCACCCTACTAAAGAAAATCATAGACTGAGGCATGTATGTTTAGAAGGTCCAGAAAGTGCAGTATATGTTCGTGGAAGATTAACAGGTAATAATGTAATTGAACTTCCTGATTATTGGAGAGGTCTTGTAGATCCAGAAAGTATTACAGTAAGTCTTACCCAAATTGGATCATCTCAGGATTTGATTGTTGAGCGTATTGAATGGGGATCAAAAGTTGTTGTTCGTTCAGGAACAGCATCTAACATTGATTGTTACTATCTTATTCATGGTGAAAGAAAGGATGGTGAGAAACTTATTGTAGAGTATGAAGGTATTTCTATCGATGAATATCCAGGTGATAATTCAATCTATAGTATTAACAAATAGGAGATAAAAAAATGGCACAATATTTTTACGTTATAGACACTGGGATTACAACCACAAGAAGTGGAATAACGACACATCCAGGTCAAGTAGCTTATGATTTACTTGTTCAAGAAAAATTTCACCATGGAGTTATTCCAGTTGATAGCACAATTGGACTCTGGGAAGCGATAGATGGTGTAAATCGCTCTCCAGATGATAGTGCAATTGGTATTACGACAAACAGATATGTAAGAATTAATAATGACTTAACTGTCAATCGTAATTTAAATGTCATTGGCATTACAACAGCAGCAGCTTATGTTATTGATGGGGTTCAATCTGTTTCTAGTACAACAACAAGTCAAACTATAGATTCTTCTACCACTCAGATGCATTATCATGCAACAACTCATAGTGGCTCAAGTGGATCGCAAACTTTATTATTTCAAGTAACTAATTTGCAAAGTGGGAGAAATGTTCACATATATGTAAAAAATCCTGGAACGGATACAGTTACAGTTAGTCTTCAAGCATCTACATCGACAAGTGGGTTTACTGCAGTAAGATATTCAAATAGTGGTGCTGCTGATCTTGCTACATTTAATGTGAACATTCCTAGTACTGGTGCAATGGGAAGTGCTTCTATTTGGGTCGCAAATATGGGTGGAAATTTTGTTGCTAGTCTCTCTTGACAAGGATCATTTTCTACTCTATACTTTAAGAGAACCAATAACGAAACCGTATGCAGGACCAAGATCAGACTGATAAAAATTTGTATGTTGAGTCAGAAGAGGATGAATATCTAACACGATGTGTAGTGGATGCAAGTAAGCGTACTTTTAATTTGTATTCTAATCTTGGAACAGAAAAGGTTGTTAATTGTTCAGATATGAATGAATTTATGAATGTTCTCTCATTTGTCCGAGTTATGTTAGATGATACTGATGAGTTGGTATATGCTGATCCACTATAATGAGAATAGAAACAAGAGAAGCAATGGAAATGCTGTTTACGGCAAAATGGAATATTCCTAAAGCAGCAAAACATTGCAATTTAACAAATAAGGAAATGAAAATTACATTCAATGAGTATTGTAATTTTCATCCTGCTGGTTATAAAGTAGAAGATAGTGCAATCCAATTAAGTCTGCAGGTTTAGCAATCTGGTGAAAGTATGCTATAATACTAAATAGGTGTATGTATGTATTCATAACTATGATTACTTGTAAATCTTGCGGTAAAGAGGTTACACAGAGTAGTAGAAAGGGTGGTAGAGCAAAAATATGGTGTAATGAAAGTTGTCGTGCTGCATGGAGGTATAAAAACGATTCTGTAATCAGAGACAGGAACACTTATACGGATCAAAAAGCAAGAGCATATAAAAATAAATGGAATGCTTTACAACATAAAGGAGGCAAATGTCAGGAATGTGGAGAAAGCCATCCATCTAAGTTATGTTTTCACCATAGACAACCAGAGAAAAAGATGATGAACTTGGATGGACGCACTTTCGCCAATAGAAAATGGGAGACACTTTGTGAAGAGGTAGAAAAATGTGATTTGTTGTGCCACAACTGTCATAATCATTTACACAATGGTTTAGTATGGGATGAATTTCTCAGTCACCACACGCAGGTTTAGCAATTTGGAAATGCTCTGTTCTCATAAAGCAGCTAAAGTGAGTTCGATCCTCACAACCTGCATCAGGGAGTGTGATGAAATCGGTAAACATTGCGGACTTAAAATCCGTTGCCTGTAATGGGCTTGCGGGTTCGATTCCCGCCACTCCTACTAAATAAGTAATAAAAAATGCAAATAAATCTATGGTATTCAAAAGATACAAAACAATGGCGTTGGTGCCTTATTAATAAAGATCCAAGAAATTATGGAATTGGTGATAGACAAGAATCTGGACAGAGAGAGGATTTAAGAGAAGCTATGAATGATGTAGCAACTACTGTTGAATATATGATAAATAATCCTGTGTAAAGAACGAATACTACCACCAAACACTTGGTGGTTTTTTTGTGCGGATAAATAGAGAGAAGTAGAACCATCGTGCGAATAAGATGCCACTAAGTCGCTTAGATAATTTTTTAAAGAATGTCCGCGGAAACGTAATTTATGTAAGCCCAAATGATTTAGATGCCACTGATACAATTGATAATCAGGGCAACTCAATGGGTCGTCCATTTATAACGATTCAAAGGGCATTGGTTGAAGCAGCTAGATTTTCATATCAGGCTGGATTGGATAATGATAGATTTGGAAAAACAACAATTCTATTATCTCCTGGAGATCATTACGTTGATAACCGGCCAGGATGGATACCAGATGGACCTGATAATTATTACCTAAGAGCTGGTAATACAACAGCAGATTTCACACCATGGGATACCATTACAAACTTTGATATTAGTACTGTTGATAATACTCTTTATAAACTTAACAGTATATATGGTGGTGTTATAATTCCCCGTGGTGTATCAATTGTTGCACAGGATTTAGGTAAAACTAAAATTAGACCATATTATGTTCCTGATCCAATAAATGATGATATTGAAAGAAGTGCTATCTTTAGAATTACTGGTGGATGTTATTTCTGGCAGTTTTCTTTACTTGATGCTGATCCGAATGGATTGGTATATAAGGATTACACTACTGCTCAATATAGTCCCAATTTTTCCCATCACAAACTTACTTGTTTTGAGTATGTTGATGGTGTAAATTCTACAGACATTTATGATAAATTCCTTAATTTCTATACAGATAGAACTGATTTAGATTTATACTATGAGAAAGTAGGACTTGCTTATGGTCCTGCTTCTGGTAGGACTATTGAACCAGATTATCCAGCTTCTGGTTTAGATATTCAACCCAAGGTTGATGAATATCGTATTGTTGGTCCAACTGGTGGTGAAGTTGGTATTAGTAGTATTAAAGCTGGAGATGGGGGATCAAATGCTTCTACTACAATTACAGTAACACTTATTGATCCTATTCCTGGATTAAATGTTGATACTGATATTCAAGTTAATGATGTTTCTGATTCTGATTATAATGGTTCATTTAAAGTAGATGAAGTAGTAACTTCAAGCGATCTTGGTACATTATCATTTAAATATTCTTCAACAACTGTTCCTACAGATGCACTTCCAACTGTTGCTGGATCTACTGTTAGTTTAGATACTGATACTATTAATTCATCTTCTCCATGCATTTATAATGTATCAATGAAGACTCTTTATGGTATGTGTGGTTTACATGCTGATGGAAGTAAGATAACAGGATTTAAAACTTTATTAATTAAAGAATTTGAAGGTATTGGATTACAAAAAGATGATAATGCTTTCTTAAAGTATAATAAAACTTCTGGAGCTTTTGATGATTTAACAACTGTTGATAATATTCACAGTGATTCTAAGGCATTATATAAGCCTTCATATACAAATTATCATATTAAAGCATCGAATAATGCAATTATTCAAACTGTATCTTCTATCTCTAATGGCTTTGCTAAGCAATATTTGAGTCATAGTGGTGGTGAAATAACAGTTAATAATTCGATATCTAATTATGGCCAAACCGCACTTTCTGCAAGTGGATTTAAGAAAGATTCATTTAGAAGAGATGATGTAGGTTATATCAGTCATATCCTTCCACCAAAGGCTAACAATGATAATGATATTAAATTAGAGTACGGAGCAATTGATGCTGTAAAAACTATTTCTGTTGCTAATTCTACGAGGTTGTATCTAAATGGGGAGAATAATCAATATGATCCACCATCATCAGTAATACAAGGATATAGAGTTGGTGCTAAGAGTGATGAGAGAATTGGTGTTGTAATTAACTCTATAACACAGTACGCTAAAGTTGTAATGCATGGTACTGATGATGTTGGAAAGAAAACTTCTATTGTAGAAAGAACATCATCTGGTAATACTATTAATGGATCTACATTAACATTTACAGCAAATCATGGTTTAGCTAATGGTGAAACAATTAGGGTGTTTAGTGATAATACTAAACTACCTGATGGACTTAATAGTAATACATTATATCATGTAATTGTAGTTAGTGCTAATCAAATTAGAATTGCACAATCTGTTAGAGATGCTTATAATAGTAATTATATTAATATTAATAATTTTGGTGGTACTATAACAGTTGAGAGTAGAGTATCTGATAAAATTTGTGGTGATTTAGGTCATCCTATTCAGTGGGATTCTTCTCAAAGTAATTGGTATATTTCTGTAAAATCTGGAAATTCAATTTATGATACTATAGTATCTGTTGGTTCTAATGCTTTAAATGGAGTAACTTCTAGAACTCATATTACCAGAAAGCCTGATACAAGATCAAGTTCTGATAAGATTTATAGATTCTTATATGTTATTCCATCCGGAAGTGGAATTACTTCTGCAAGATCACCAAAAAATAATTTTGTTATTCAAGAATCTAATGATGTAACTGGCGATTCTGATGCTGAAGTATCACTTCAATATAGTCCAACTTCAGTTTCAATGAATAATGTTGATGAGATGAGGAACTTTAGTTTCATCTCTGGTGTTAGATATAATTTTGATATTACTAATCTTGTAGGAATAACTTCTTTCTATACTGAAAAACCACACAAATTGACAGTTGGTACTGAAGTTGAAATTGATAATATAATGAGTTCTACTAATCCAGTTGGTGTTGCCAATTCTGCATATAATGGTACATATACGGTAGCTGGTATTTCTAGTGCAAAAGGATTTTATGTAATATCTGATAAAAAAGAAGATGAAGGTTCCATTCTTGGAGATTGGAATACTAATACCTCAAGTAGAACTACAAAACTTCCTACTTTTAAAAGGAAGAAAATTGATAGTACTCTGAAGATTTATGATATAGATCAGGTTCGTGAATATGTTGGTGGTAGTCAAGATGGTGTTTATTATATAACAGCATTAGATTCAAGTAATCAACCATCACTCTCACCATTTAATTCGGCTGATTATTCATTTAATCAGTGGCCAACAAATCTTTATCCACAATTTGATAGAGATAATGTAAATGATGATCCTAAGGAATCTATTTCTTATGCATTATCAGATACTATGGGTCAGGTTGTTATTAATGACCCTAAGGATAGTATTACAAAAGAATCCTTATCTAATTTAACTCGTGGATTAAAAATTGGTGTTGGTATTAAAGATATCGTATCAAATCCAACTGGTACTTCTCATACAATCCATACTTCTTATGATCATGGATTGAATAGAATTATTGGTGTTAGTATTGAAACTGCTGGATCTGCTTATGGTAATGCTACTGGTGCTGTTGAGAATATCTATAATGCTACATTGAATGGTTCCGCTACTGGTGTTAATGCAACAGCAAGAATTACTGTTAGTTCTGTAGGCGCAATCACTAACGTTCAGATAATGGATGGTGGTACACTTTATGCTGTTAATGATGTATTAACAGTTACAGGAACTGCTGTTACTACTGGTTTTTCTGCAGGTACTGTTAAAGTAACTAAAATTCAAAATAATATTTCAGATACTATTAGAGTTTCTAATGTATTAACTGATGAATTTTCTGAATATAATCAACTTTATAGGATTAGTGGAATCTCTTCCAGTAATATGGTTCAGGTTTTATCTACATCAACAATTGATAATAAATCTACTACTGGTATAGGACAAACAGTAACATCTAAATCTGATCAATATATTACTGGACCTACATTAAATGTAACTTCTTTATCTTATAATAATATTACTGGTATTGCTACTGTTGTTACTAATCAATCTCATGGGTTTGGAGCTAATAATGCTGTAGCAATATCTGGAGCTGATAGTTCATTATATAATGGTGAATTTATTATTACAAATAATGTTAATTTAACAACTTTCCAGATGAAAGTTGGTGTTACTACTGATTCTATTCCAGCCACTAGTGGTACAATTTATGCACATTCTCCAGGAATTACTGCTCAAGGTGGAAATATTTTACCTTATACATCATCATTTACTGGAAGATCGTGTAATATTTACGCTGGTATAACAACTACTATCAGTAGTTCTATTAATAATTCAACTAATGATGAGGTATCTGTTAGTAATATTGCTAATTATGATTTTGGTATTGGTGATTATTTTAGAATTGATGATGAAATCTTTAGGGTTAAAACAACAGTATCTGGTAATCCTCTTAAAGTTTTTAGGGGTGTACTCGGATCACAAGCAGAAAGTCATGTTTCTGGTAGTGTAATTAAGAGAATTGATGTAATACCTGTTGAACTCAGAAAGCCATCATCCATACGTTCATCTGGACATACATTTGAGAATGTTGGTTTTGGACCAGGTAATTACTCTACAGCTTTACCAGAACGTCAAGATCGTGATTTATCATTAAGAGAGGAATTAGTATCACAATCATCTTCTACTGATGGTGGTAGTGTTGTTTATAGTGGAATCACTGGTAATGGTGATTATTATATTGGAAATAAAAAAATCTCTTCTATTAATGGAAAGGAGGAGATATTTGATACTCCAATTATATCAATAACTGGGGAAGATGAATTCTCTACAGGAAAAGAAGCTTTAGAGGAAATTAAACCATCTATAGCAATTGTTGAGAAATCATTAAAAGTTGAGGGTGGAACGGATAAGAGCAGTCTTTCAGAATTTGAAGGACCTGTATTATTCTCCAAAAAAGTTACTTCCACATCTGATGAAGGTATTGAAGCCAATTCAATTTATTTACAAGGTGATGTAGATATTTCTAGAAAGTATACAATATCCAGTTCAATTCCTACAGTGTCTGGAAATCCTGGTGATACTGTTTATAACTCTAACCCTACTTCTGGTGGAACCATTGGTTGGGTTTATACTTCAGAAAATGGATGGTATTCATTTGGATCTGTTAGTTCTTCTTTAGATGGTAATAGTAGTACTTTTAGTAAAATTGGAGTTGCTACAGATTCATTTGGTACTAATACACTTCAAGTTGGCTCAGGATCTTCAATTGTTGTTGTAGATCATTATGGTGTTGGTATTGGTTCAACATCTTGTGGAGAGAAACTATTTGTTGATGGTATTATCAAAGGACAATTTGAAGGTGATGGTTCCAAATTAACTAATATTGATGGTATTTGGACAGAAGATTGGGATAATAATGGATCGTGGTTATGGACAAGAATTGATGCAGATTATAGAGTTGGTATTGGTACTAGTATTGGTGTAGATTGTCAACTTAAGGTGGCTGGTACAGCATCTACTGCTTTATGTGTGGATGGTGAATCAAGGTTTATGGATATTGGATATTTTGATAATGGTTTAACAGTAGATGGTGAATTAAAATCCAATAATTTCAATTTATCTGGTGGTAGTGGAAATTTGAATGTTGGAATTATTACAGCTCAGACATTAAATGTTGGAACTGGTGGAAATACCATTAGAACTAATGGTAGTTTTGTTGGCATTGGTACTGATGCTCCAAGAGAATTGCTTGATATAGAAGGTCCTGTTAGGCTTAAGAGTTATTATGAAATACCACAACCACTTCAAGTAACAAATAGTAGTCAAGTTGAGGTTGACCTTTCTAGAGGAAGAACATTTGAGCTTGATGCATCAACTAATGTTACTGAGTTTAGATTATCAAATGTACCAACTGGTTCAACTACAGTATTTACTATTAAGCTTAATCAACCATCTAATACTTACTATGCTGTTGATGTTAATAACTTCAATACATCTAGTGGAAATGATATCCCTGTTAGATGGCCTGGTGGTGTTGCTCCATCTGTTACTAATTCCGCCAATTCGACAGACATTTATTCATTCATGACCTTTGATGGTGGTACTAAACTATTTGGTGGTGTTGGTGGTCAAAATTATGCAGAGTCTGGTAGTGGTGCTATTAGTGGTGGTATTTCTGGATTAACTTATAATTCTGGAACTCAAACAACAACAGCTCTTGGTGATTTTGTAATTAATAGAACTCTTGAGGTAGTTCAAGAATCTACATTTAAAGGACCAATTACATTAGGTGATGCAACTTCCGATTATGTTGAATTTAAAGGTCATATAAAGGATGGAACTTCATTAATACCTCAAAGTACTAATGTTGATTTAGGTAGTTCATCTCTCCCATTTAATAATGGATATTTTACCAATATAACTGGTGATATAACTGGTAATATAACTGGTACTATAACTGGTGATGTTATTGGTGATGTTACTGGTGATGTTACTGGTGATGTTATTGGTAACGCAGCTACATC
>Ga0080013_1002818_pt1 | contig 19543 bp, 8 predicted proteins | sample ETNvirenome_6_85_FD_69236 | JGI IMG/M metagenome (GOLD analysis project Ga0080013, IMG submission 69236) | Marine viral communities from the Pacific Ocean - ETNP_6_85 (SPADES assembly) (version 2) | ecosystem: Environmental > Aquatic > Marine > Oceanic | place: Pacific Ocean | collected 2013-06-19 | reverse complement strand
CATTTCTGAAAATCTAGGAGATTTAAATGAAATGACTTTAAATTTTATTGACCATTTGTCTGGCGTATACGAGCTTGAAACCTATTATGGTGACGATACTTTGCAACACCTGCTTGAGCATGTCGCAGACTATTCAGGACAGCTTGAAATGTTTAGTGATGTTTTTTCTCTAACTGCTGCTGAAGAAGAATTAACAGAGGATGAAGTTGATGGAACAGAAGAAACCAGTGCGCCGGCGCCGGCGCCGCAAGAGAACGACTAGACATTATTTTACGAAAGATCATGAAAATGCCATAATACGATATAATCAAATAACCGACAATGTTGAAAGAACAGAATTGTATGTTAAGTGGATACAACCAGCATTTAATGAGATGGTTGATAAAATTGTATTTACATATAAATTTACAAATCTTCCTAATTGTGATGAATTGAGAGATGAATGTAAAATTTGGCTGACAACTGTGCTTGATAAGTATGATCCCGCAAAGGGATCAAAAGCTTTTTCTTATTTTTCGGTTATAACAAAGAATTGGTTTATTCACAAAGTTAAGAAAAATCAAAAACAACTGAAACGCGAAATTGATATATCTGACATATCCAGAGAGGCAGAAAATAAATTTCTTGTTGTTTATAACGATTATCACGAGAAGAGAGAAAATGTAGAATTTTGGCAACATCTGTGGGGCGAGATCGATACATGGTCAACAGATAATATGAAAGAAAATGAAAGAAAGGTTTTAGAAGCAGTAAAGATCCTTCTTTCTGATCCGAATCAGATAGAAATTTTTAATAAAAAAGCTATTTATCTGTACATTAGGGAAATTACCGGCTTGAACACCAAACAAGTTGTTAACAATCTTAATAAATTGAGACGCAAGTATTTTGCTTTTAAATCGGATTGGAATGAGGGAAATTTATGAAAAAAGATCTTGAGACTTTAATTGAAGAAGCTCTGGAAAACATAAGAGATGATAGAGAAATTGCTAAAGAGTTGCTCAATGACACAGCAAATCTAATTGCTAATAAACCAGATGATAGTAGATATTTGGGCCCCGTAGCTGCAAAACACATTGAAACGCTGCAGCGCTCAAACGAGCAGCTTGTTAAGCTGATTGGCATTCGCCAGAAAGAATCAACAAAGTCTGTATCTCTCTCGGAAGACGATAAATCTGAAATATTTGATATTATAAGTTCAACATCAACAGGAGACAGCAACTAATGGGCGGCGCGTTACCATCTTCCACCTATGCAGCCGGAATTGTAAATCCGAGAATCGCAGATATTTTAGAAAGATCTGATAAATTAGATCCAGATCAGTTTTTTTCTGCATATTCTGAAGTTTTAAGCGAGATATTAAACGCTAAATTAGGTAGAAGTCCAACAAACCTCAGAAAAGCTGTAGTTTTGTCAGTTTGCGAGGAAAGCACTGGTCAACTTTGTTGGTGGCGCCCCGATTTTTCTGGATTTACTAGCACGACTGAGCCGACCTATAATCACTTTAGGGTGCGCCTTCTTGAGGAAGGTGCCGGCCCCCCTGAAGATGCCGGCACCGTGAAGCCATTAAGGTCGACAACTGCTGACGATCCTGTACAAAAGGCATTATTAGAATTGCAACCTCGCGCTACCACTAAGGCCGATGTAATGTCTGCCGGTATACCTTTGCCTCTTCCTGAAATTGGAGACATTGTTATAGTTGATATGGACAATTATCCTGACGTTCGCGAATGTACTTACATGGGATATGTTGCCGGGGCAGCTTCTCCTGGCATGGGGTTCCCTATGATGGCTGGGATGTCGATGGGTGGCCCGATGCTACAACAGGCTCAGCAGCAGTTTGTAGCCGGCGACCCGGATAAAGGCACTTTAGGGAAAACCTATGAAGGCTTGGAGGGTTTTACCATCATGCATCCATGGGGACAACAAGCAGTCCGGACAACTTCACCTTTTGGAATGCGCTGTCATCCAATTAAAAAACCTCCTAAAGGACCGCCCTGCACCAGAAAGAGTGGGAAGATTCATGCTAAAACAATGCACAACGGTGTTGATTATGCATGGAGGGCCACGCCAAATGCAATTATGTATGCAGTCGCTGATGGAAAAGTATTCTATTCACAAGACAAGAATCCTGGAAAGAAGACTGGCGGCGGATACCAAGTGGGCGTTGATCATGGCGAGCATCCGGATCAGTATGGTAATCTAAGAAAATGGATTTCATTTTACGTGCACATGCACCCGCAAACCGCGCGCATGTCTCCAAAGGGCCGAATAGTTAAAGAGGGAGAGCCAATCGGAATTGAAAACAATACAGGCGGTTCAACCGGCGCCCATCTACATTTCATGCTTCAGGCGAAGGGCCATCCCCAGGCGGCTGATTCAAAAGGCAATCTAAATCCAGAATTGTTTATCGATAGATTGCAACCCAAAGGAACACCAAGAATTCCAGCCGGCGCGATTGTTCCCGTTAAATACCCGCCAGGAACTACTGATGCTGGAACTCGAAAGCAAGTCGAGACCGCCGGCGAGAATGTAAAACAGGCTCAAGCCGGCGGAACCTCAAGCGGTTAATAAAATAAGGTAAAAAAACAATGAGTTTCTGTCCCCCATCAGAGAAGAAGAAAAAACAAGTAGAATTAGACGGTCAAGAATCTGGCACAAAAGTTGCTAATAGAACTAATAAATATCGACTTTTAAAACAACTTGGAAAAGGTGTTGGCCGCAAAAAGATGGCTGAACCAGTACCGAAAAGTGACTTAAAAGATAGCGATGTTGTCACCAAAGGTTCCAATAATAATGAAATTGTTCTTACTACTGATTTTGGCCGCGGCGGAGTTTTTAGCGGCGCTGGCCGCGGCCGGACACAAGCTGGCGCCATTGATTTAGTTGTTGGCCGCGGCTCCGCCGATAAATCCGGCCCAAAAGCAAACATATGGAAAAGACCAAATATTGCTTCTGATGCTGCAAGAATCTACATAAGTCAGAAAACCGATATTGATGCGAACTTTGGCCTTGCTCCTGGCACAATTGGCAGCGCGAAAAATCGATCAGGAATTGGAATAAAGGCCGATCATGTTCGTCTTATTGGTCGTGAAGGGATTAAGATAATAACGGGAAAGATGCAAGGAGTCAAGGGTGTTGGGTCCGGAGGAGAAAAAAGCTCATCTGGCGGTAAAGTAATTCAACCTGCTCCTCCTATCGAGCTTATTGCTGGCAATAATACTGAACCAAGCAATAGGCTAAAGATGATGGTACCAAACATTATTTCAGAAGCTGCTCCGGGCCAAGCTTCATCTAATGGAACATCTACCTGGAACGCTGAAACTAAATCTCACTCTGTAGGCGGGCACCAATCTGGCCCGGGCTCAGCGGGCCCTGATGGTCGACCTTCTACAGTGCAAACACTACAGCCCGTGCCTGTTGGGCACAATCTTGCAGATGCCTTAGATGATATTATACAATTAATTAACAATTTGCAGTCTGTAGTGTTACATTTTGCAAAATGTCAAATTAAAATTAATAGTGCTTTGGCAACACATATTCACATTTGCCCTCCTTTAATTGGCGGCCCCAGTTCGCCAGCACCCGACCTGACCGCGCCACTCTTTAAAGAATCGTTAGCACTCCTTGACAAAGTTGTAATTGGTTTGGTTGACATAAGATATAACTCGATGGCTGTAGAAATGAACTATACTGAACCTTTCGGCGCAAAATGGATTTGCAGCAGGGGTGTGAAAGTTTCAGTTTAAAGGGAAATTAAAAATGGCAGACGAAGAAACAACAGACGAAGACACACCTAAATTTATAGATTTTCAAGAAGATCCTGCGCGCCCCGGCCAACATATAGATTGCGCCGACGAGTTGGCATATGAGGAATCGACTTTAGAGTCCTGTCCATCGTGTGTTCCAGATCCGGACGCAATCGTACCAGATTGGATTAATGAAAACGAACCATTTTTAAACCGTCGAACATGCGAGTATCAGGTTATGATGGTCACCGAATATGAAGGGACCGGCGGTGACGACTTGCAAAATAGAATGGATGAATATATTAATCCTGGCATCAGGAGGATGATGCGCCACTACGGCAAACTTGAAACTGATGCGATTGTAGAAGCTTTTTCGGTTGCTGTGGGCGCCGTTGAATATCACTTAGGCGGTCCAGATCGAACTTTGCCTCGCCCATATATGAAGATGAGGGTACTAATCGCCGCGCCTGCAGTTAACTTTGACAATTTGGAGGATTCTCCGGACGAGGACGAGGCCGAGGCCGAAACACAGACTTCAACATTTATAACGTTAGATTACAATACGTTAAAAGAACAGGTTAGAAAAACAAAGCTTATCTTTCGGAGATATCATACATTTTCTGCGATTTATTGGCAATCCGAGCGCGGAATGGTTGTACATGAGGACGGAAGTCCGATCAATTATTCAATTGAAGCCAATAATATAGAAATGTTTTTGAGTGGCATAAGAAGCTTTATGCAAAGAAAGCATTACGTTGAATGGGCCCCCAGCTGGTCCGGAAAAAAAATAATTAATAAAATAACAATAAACTTAAACGACGAAATGCAATTACAATCTGTGGAATTATCTCAGCCCGGTTGCAACCCAGAGGTTTTTAGTGGAAACTCCTTAGAGACGCTCAGGGAAACAACACCATTTAACAGCCCAACCACCCTTCATTTTGTTGTCAATCTTGATTCTATTGTTAGTGATATAACCGCAAGAGAACCACCTCCATGGCTTGAATTTAGTAAGAAATATTTTTATCCACAAGTACATGTTAATTACGGACTTGGCACCGGCGATCAAGATGGAGTAGACACGCAGAGTGCTCTTGGGTGCTATGTTGATAATTTAGAATTGGGAAGTTTTGCAACTTCATTTTTAGAACAAGCATACAGTCTACCAGATGCTATAGCATATAAATTTAATAAAAAGCTTTGCTATCCTCAGTCTGAAAGAAAGAAAAGAAAAGAAGAAGAGGAAGATGACGACACATTATGGACAATGGCGACCACCGTTGCTCTTGAGGAATATTGTAAGGGTGACCCTTTATTTCAAGACCTGCCTGAAAAAATAAAAAACCTAGGAAAAGGCGCTTTTTCTTCTGCAATGTTGGCGGGTACGGGCGTTAACGCGTCGATGGGCAAAGACAGAATTAAAGAAGCATGGTCAGAAATCTTTGACCGATTGAGAAAATGCGGCCTAACCTCGTTGATGCTAGATGCAATTAAATGTTTGTTAGCTGGTGTTGATCTTACATCTGCTCTCAAGACGATGATTAAGTCTGCACTATCGTCAATGACTTCGGATAACCTACAGAATTTATATGTTGGTCTTCCGCCAAGTGAACAGGCTCGTGTTGATGGCAAGATGCAGGAGATTTGGGGCAAATCTGAGCACCCATGGCAATTCAATGTCGATGAAATCTCAAACACTACCCAAGAAGTATCTCAAAGACAGACTGATCAAGTAACAAAGGCCACCCTCTCCCCCCCTTCCGCGCGCGATGAACGCCGAGAAGGCACTTATAAAGAATTAAAAGATGCATATTTCGAGGCAATATTCCGCGCATATGCCGACGACGTTGATGATTTAATATCTGGTGACGCCGCCGATCGTTTAATGATTTTGGTAGAGCATTTAAATGGTTTTCCCGGTGCAGAAATAATTGCAAGAGTAATTGCTACATTTGATTGTCCCGAACCTCCTGGGGAAAAAGAAGATCGATTCTTGGATTGGTATAAAGACATTGATCTCTCTTTTTGTAACGAAACTGATGGACTACATATTCCAAAGTTTCCTAAAAGACAGGGGGTGAACAGAAAGGACGTGATGGCCCTGTTAATGGAGACGGCGAAAGAAGCAGCAAGAGCCATGGCCCTTAAAATGCTAACAGACTTGTTGATGAAATTGATGCAATCATGGACTAGTATGTTGTGCGACACTTTGGGCGCTATCGGCGAGGCTGCGACTACTGATTTTCCGAATGCAGCGTTTGACAGCCCCTCCGGATTTTTGCTTGATGCTGTTAGAGATTCGTTTTGTGGTTCCGAAGCCAGTGATGAGGAAGCTTTGAACACTTTGGAACAGATGTTTGGAAATATTGGTGCGGTTTCGGCCGAAGACGCAGAAGAAATGTCAGGTGCAGATTCGGTTCAGTCACTTATAAGCAACGTTGAGTCAATTTTGACCCGAGGAGAATTATATGATTTAATGAACGGAGATTGTGCTGATTATGTTTTGTCGATGATTGATGAATTATTAAACACAGAAAATACTTCTTTCCGAGATGCTTTGCCAAATAAAGATGCAATTTGTCGATTGTTTAGTAATTTTGGAGACTTTTTGCCAAAAGAAGTTTTAGACACTCTTGACTATACTTCTGACAGAGATAATAATTCTGCAACAAAACCAGCCATGATCTCTTTGTGTGCATGTGATGAAACTCTGCAGACTTTTAAAGATATGAGGTGCGCCTTATTGCAGAGTAAAGGCGATGGAACTACAGAAGAGCAGTGCGACCAGCAGTACGATCAGTTAAAAGACAAGGCGCTTGACGATTTAGAACAATTGACGAACATTCTGCAGAATGGTCCAATGGAGGATATGCCAAACTTAGTATCTGAAGGGCCCTGTGACACCAATGCTTTGCTGCCTGCAGACACAGAGGAAACTTTAGAAATGGCTGGTGAAGTTTCTAATATGATGCTTAAGATCTTACGTAATTCAATAACAAACGATTTAATTGGAAGGTGGGGTTTATTAAATTTGATCTTGTCCGACACAAACGGTTTAAGCTATACACGACACAACATGAGAGTGCAATCAGGTTTATTTTTTCCAAATTATTCTGATTTCGTTGGTCAAAAAGAAGATGGACTTTTTGAAGACTTGTTTGGGGAGACGCCCGACACTGGAATGTTGCCGGCTACGGTCGCTCGATGGCTTAGAGACTATATGAACGGAGAAGTCCCAGATAAGATTGATCTCAATATGTTTGGCAATGAAGTTAGAATGGATTTTACGCTGGCCCGAGACGCGCCATTTAAAGATACAATTGAAGTTATTGACGCCATGACAATGACTCTTTCCGATGTTGATGGTGTGGACTACTCTGAATTTGCCCCCACAGACCCGATTACCAATGAGCCAATTATATCTATAACAATACCAAAAAGAAAGAAGCCAGATCTTGTAATGTACTTTAGCGATAACAATAGGGGACAAACAAAGTTTTCCGCTGGGGCCATAGATCCGGATGATCCAGATGCGCCAGCTAAAAGTAGTATATTTGGCAACAATGATTCTGAATGGGTTTATGGGTTCCGACTTGAGTATTCAAACTTCACTTTGCAAAGTGGTGAAATACCAACAGATTTTACTGATCAAAGATCATATAGGATTAAAATTAATGATTTGAGCCCCGCACATGCCATGGCCCTTGATCTGGAAAATGCATCAATATATGAATTGGCAAGTAAATATTCACCTGGAGGATGGTCCACCCCAGGAGCAGAACACGGCGTGATGCCCGGCCTGCAACATAATATTGTTGGACATGCTAATATAGATCCAGATGCGGCCATTTTAGCAGCTGAATACGCGTCCGGCATAACCTTTGGTGAACATTCTCCTACGTCATTGATATTCGCAAAACACTTCGTTAACACCTTATCAGATGCAGGTCTCCCTTCAGCCGCCGGCGACCTCTCTATGGTAAATGAAATTATAACTAATACCTATAATGGTATTTTTAATAAAATGACTACCGGTTTAAGAAATGTAATTGCCGATCCGGCATCTAATGTATTCGTATATGGATACGAGGACGAAGAATTAACAGCAGACGACGCACAATATCTGGACCCTACGTCTGATTCATCAACCTTGATTCCATATGACTTGGCTGAAGAGATGGGAGTTTTAGGCGTGAGCGCACACAGTGTAACCGCTGGAACGGGTAATCGTGTACACTTCCTGGACCCGTCGAAATATGGCGGCCGATATTCGAACCCTCCACTTTATATTACTGCCCCAAAGAGGTATGGCTGGCTTGGGCTAGCCGAAGCCTTAGTACCTGAATATAGTGGCTGCGAGCCCCGTCGAGCCGATCTAATCGATTTTCAAAACATAAAAGATAGAATTGATGAATTGCACATAAAATTAACAGAAGACGAAAGGCTCTATTATAATCCAAATTGTGTGAATGAGGTACCATATGGCAGGATCTTGGAGAAAACCCAAGCCGCAAATCTAGAGGGCATTGTGATGGCGGCGATAAGGGTTTACGCCGCAGAGCACATAGTTAAGGCGATGCCTGTATTCTCTAAATATGCAGTTATTGATGATACCTTTGTGATGTACATAATTAATGAGATGGAAGCAGAGATGTTGTCTGAGGGCTCAATGTTTGGCAAGCTAAGAAGAAGTAGATATTGGTATGCATTTTTAGAACAATGCGTACAAGTACAAAGTTCTCGATGGAAGCTTGGGGAGTATGAGCCGAATTCGCAAGAAGCCAACGCATTTTCTGCCTTAGAACAAATACAGGTTAGCTATGTGTATCCGCAAGATACAGATTTACAGGCTGCACGCAACAGTTCGGAAGTGGTCATGGGAGAAGAGATTAGGGCCATCACATTGTTAAAAAAATACAGGTTATTAAAAAACATAGAGGCCGTCGCGGCATCTGCGGACATCGCTAAGATTTTATTAAAAGGGCTGGTGGCTGAACAAGTTGAACATTTAATAGATAAATTACGAGGATCAATGAGGCACTTAGGTTTAGATCCAAAAATTACAAGCATGCAAAAGCACTTTATTGGAACCAGTAGAATGTGTATGGGCCCAGAGTTTAAAATTGATATTGAAACATACAAAGATACATCTGAGGGTTCTGAGTATATTGCTGGTGAATATGACGCTGTTACTGGAATTCAAGATCTTGGAAATGTTTCAAATGTTGCGAAAACAATAGATGAAAATCCACTAGACAATCATTCAAGCACAATTGCTCTACAAATGGCTTCTGGTTTATATGATCTAACTGAAGGGCAGTTTATTGTAGAAAAATACATTTATATGGAGGGCAACACCGCCACTATTAAAGGTGATAGGTGGCAAGAAGGTGGCCCTAAAATAACAGATGACGATTATGAATTGCGCGGCGTTGTTAATGTTGACAACTTTGTTGAATGGCTGAACCGCCTAAGCGACGATATGAAAAGCGCAAATCTCGCAGACTATTTTGGAGACTTATCGTTCGCCTACCCAGAAGGAACTGTATATACCGACGAGGGCGAGACAAGTGAAAATGCAATGCATGTACATGAATACCTAATTGACGAAAATGGTAATGGTATTGCATATACTGCATATCCTCCAAGCAAACCGTGGCTGTCACACACACATACCATAGAGGACTTCGTTGTGCAATCTGCTTATTCTCCTGCCGCAAAAGAAAGACACGTTCATGACCTACAAACCATGGAAGTCGGAGGAGAGGGAGCAGAGCCAATTGGTGTTGAAGGATCAATTGGGGTGAAATATGGCTTGAGATTATCATATATCGCATCAAGTGCATTTGCCAGCGCTCTAGAAGCCGCAGCAGGCAGTGAATTAGAGAGCGATGCTTTTATGGAAAACGCTAGATTACAAAAAGCGTTTAAAGTATCAGAAAGCACCACAGTGGCTGGCTTATATAGTAGTTCTGAAACTAGTTCGTCATCAGACGCGTCAAACACTCAATATATAATTCCCATAGCGTCAGTAGAAATTGACTTTTTAGACGAGACTTTTCAAGAGATAATTGACGAATTTGAGTCAAACGATAATGACGTAAGTCCAGAAGTTTTGGCATGCTTGGGTTCTAAGCTATCTAAAAGTCCTGAAGTGCAATTGCTTTTTGACTATTGTATTCCGCTCAATGGTCTGGCTGGTTTATATGGAATTTATACTTCTAGGGCATTTTTACCAGCAATTGGAGAATCAGTAGGAGACATTCGTGACGATGTTGATGGCGAGGACGAGTATGACCTATCAGAGTTAGATTACGAGTGGCAGCTTTATGGGCACAAGCGCATGGAAGGTACAGAAAGACGTAAGGACCGCAGAGAAATTTTAGGTTCTCGAATGGGTCCAGCTTGGGACAACACTCCGATAGCTCCTGGTTTATTCAGCCCACAAAAGCATCCCCTCGAAAAAACATTCGCCAAGACAAAGAGAAAAATAAGAAATCTATTCCTCTCGACATACAATCATAGAGATTTTAATTATGATTTGCCCGGGCTCCAATTTCCAAATTTCGCACAAATGCTCCGGTCACGATTCTGGCTTGGAAATTTCGATGAAATCCTCACTTGGAGACAAAGGCGTTCACTTGTTAACAGTCCTTATGACAAAGATGGAAACGAATGTGATTAGCGTCTAATTACTAAGGAGGAAATCAAATGGCTACTGGATATTCTGTTGCACTACCGTTGACTAGAAGTGATGTAGACGGCTTTACTATGAATAAGTCGGTCTTATCAACAACAAAACAAAATTTAAAAATGCTGTTACTGACCAGTCCAGGCGAAAGAATTATGTTGCCTGAATATGGTGTTGGAATTAAAAGATATTTATTTCAAAACATGACAAGCGGAACCTTAGTTTCAATTAAAACGAGAATCATATCACAAGTTAGAGCACACATGCCTTATTTAGAAATTAGAAACATACTTTTTTCTTCACCAATTGGCGCGGAGAACAATGCATCTTTCAGCATTGATGAGAATTTTGTTGGTATGAGGATTATTTATAGGATCCCCGGCCTAGCCCAAAACGATTTCTTAGACCTAATAGCACCAAAAATATAATATTTTGATAATAATTTCTAATTATTCTAGGAAAACTAATTATGCCTGATTCAAATTACAAAAAAAACATCATACCAATAAAATATACAAGCAGAGAATTTGCTTCGATCAAGCGAGATCTGCTAGAACATGCCCAGCGCTATTATTCGAATTCTTATAAAGACTTCAGTGAAAATTCTTTTGGGTCTCTAATGGTAGACACCGTTGCCTATGTTGGCGACATCTTGTCTTATTATTTAGATTACAACGTAAACGAATCTTTCTTAGACACGGCCACAGAATTTAATAATATATTGCGCCATGCTCGTACTTTAGGTTATAGATTTAAAGGTATGTCAACAGCTTATGGTGTGGTTAGTTTGTATGTTGTAGTCCCAGCTGTGACGACTGGCATGGGTCCTGCAAGAAATTACTTACCAACTATTCGACGTGGATCACGATTTAAATCTAATACTGGGGCGTCTTTTATATTAACTGAAAATGTTGATTTTAATGATAATCGGCATCAAGTTGTGGTTGCCGACACTGATCCAAATACTGGAGCCCCAGTATCTTGGGCAATTAAAGCTAATGGAAGAGTGATGTCTGGAAAAATGGCATCAGAGATGATATCGGTCGGAGAGTTTCAAAGGTTTAGAAGAGTAGAATTAACCAGCTCTAAAGTGTCGGAAGTTATTTCAGTATTCGATTCAGAGGGTAACCAATATTATGAGGTTGATTATCTGTCACAAAATATTGTCTATAAAGAGGTTATAAACAAAGATTCATTAAGCGATGAAATTCCATCAATATTGAAACCCTTCGCAGTACCAAGAAGATTCATTGTTGAACGATCTATTGGATTAACGTCTTTAGTGTTCGGCTACGCATCCGATACTGAGATGCAGTCTCCGTCGATCCCAGAACCCGAAAACCTTGTTTTGGATGTGTATGGAAAAGATTACACAACTGATCTAGCTTTCGATCCATCTAAAATGGTGTCGACTGATAAATTTGGAATTGGACCTGCAAATACAACATTGACAGTTAACTATAGGGCTTCTGAGTCTATAAATTCTAATGTAAGCGTCGGTGCGTTAGATAAAGTTGCGAATGCCCAAATTGAGTTCAAAGACGCAGAAACATTGGTGCCCGGCACAATTAGGGCAATTAGACACTCTTTGGAAGTGTACAATGAAGAACCGATTACTGGAACTGGTTCGCCAGAAACACAAACAGAAATTAAAAGAAGAGTTATTGATAATTTTGCCACCCAAAATCGAGCAGTGACAAAAGAGGACTATGAGGCCATGGCATATTCGATGCCTAATCGTTTTGGCGTAATAAAAAGATGTAGCGTTGTAAGAGAAAACGACTCTATAAAAAGAAACTTGAACATGTTTATTATCAGTGAAAATAGCAAGAGAAAGTTGACAACAGCAAATGCGACGTTGAAAAGTAATTTGAAAAGATGGATAAATAGGAACAAAATGATCAACGACACAGTTGATATATTGGATGCAAAAATAGTAAATCTACAGGTAAAATACACCGCTTTATCAACTCCGGGTATTGATCGTTTTGCTTTACAAAACCGTGCCAATCGGCTTTTGACTAATTATTTTAAATCGTCAAAAATGTATATTGGGGAGCCATTCTATCTTTCAAATATATACGGCTTATTAAACAATATGTCTGGAATTATTGATGTTGAAAATGTTGAAATTGTAAACGTAACAGACATAGGATATTCTGATATTTCTTTTGACATTCCTACCAATACGTCAGCAAATGGTCGATATATTATCGCCCCTAAGAATGTTATTTTTGAAATTAAGTTCCCGGCAGTCGATATTAAAGGGACTATCAAATAATGGCCATTAAAAGATTTACAGCTAGTGTCGACACTACAATTACAAACGCCTTTATGAGAGATTTGAACACTCGCGCCACCGGCGCGAACATGGGAGCCTCCGATATTCTTGAGGTCTTCTCAATTTACGGACAAGCATCGACCGGATCTGTTGAGTTGTCTAGAGTTTTAATTAAATTTCCTACTGCTCAAATGTCTGATGATCGAACTGCTGGCGATATTCCTGCTAGCGGCAGCGTAAATTTTTATTTGCGCATGTTTAATGCTCGACATTCTCAAACAACTCCAAGAAACTTTTCTCTTGAAGTCTTGCCAATTTCTACAGACTGGGAAGAGGGCGTTGGTCTGGATATGGACGAATATACTGACTTTACTAATGATAACGCCGGCGCGAATTGGATGTCAGCATCTACTTCTGCAAAGTGGCCAGTTCCTGGTGGCGATTTTTATACCGCATCTTGGGGAAATACAGTTACTTTTACAAAAGGCAATGAAGATGTCGACCTTGACATCACAGAGCTTGTTGAAGAGTGGATGAGCAGCGACGAGTTATCAAATTATGGTGCCCTAATTAAATTAATTGGAACGCAAGAGGGATTTTTTGATGACAGAACTTCTGATGGTACGATTCCCAATTATAATAACGGGCCTATTCTACACAATGTCACGGGTGCTACAACCTCATATTACACAAAGAAGTTTTTTGGCAGAACCTCAGAATTTTTCTACAAAAGGCCCCATATCGAGGCTCGTTGGAATTCCTCTGTCGCTGATGACCGCGGCCGGTTTTTTTACAGCAGCTCTTTGGCCGAAGAGGACGATAATCCAAACACAGTTTATATGTACAACTATTATCGTGGTCAATTGAGAAATATCCCGGGCAATCCTAGTTCTGTGTATGTAGACCTATATTTGCCAAGATCTGGAAGCAACGTGCCGGCAGATACATCCGGGGACACTAGTACTGCAGGCGGCCGCCTAACTATTTCCGTAAGAGATAGTGATATATGTGCCGGCGGATTTCCTGCTACTGGAAGCAAGGTCTCCACTGGAATCTATAAATGTACTCTGAGCGTAACCGCAGGTGCTACTCCTGATAAGAAATTGCTAGATGTTTGGCATGCCGGCGATGGTGGAAAAACATATTTTACAGGAACGATATATCCGAAAGTTCACAAAGCCAGTAATTACAAGCCCGATAAACAGTATGTCACCTCTATTTCAAATTTAAGATCAACATATAAAGATGATCAGAGTGTCCGTTTTAGATTGTTTGTGCGAGAAAAAGATTGGAGCCCAACTATTTATTCTAAAGCAACTGCTGATATAGAAAATTATATAATTGATAGTGCATCTTATCAAGTATATCGAATAGCCGACAATTTAAAGGTGATACCACATAACACGGGAAGCGATTTGGCGACTTTACTATCATATGATGTTTCTGGAAATTATTTTGATATAGATATGTCAATGTTGCAACCAGATTATGCATATGGAATATCTTTTGCATATTATGATCCAACACTGTCTTCTTGGGTTGAGCAAAAAGAGAGATTTAAGTTTAGGGTAGAATAGAATGAGTATTAAAAAGCTTTTTGATGAAGGAACTTCATTCAAGGTTTTACCATCAGCTGATTCGCAAACGATTTCTGAGGATGTAGAATCTGCCGAAACCATTAGACAAAAGGTTATCGATCAAGAAACGTTTGTGCCGCCTGTTGATTTTTCGTCAGCATCTAATTTTGCACGCTTTGGATCCGCAGAGAAATATTATAAATACGCAATTGAAAGAATTTATAAGCAATATCCATATGATGGATCTGAAGCGGAAGTAACAGAGTTTAGAAATCAATCAGATTATTATGATAGGTTTATTTTCGATTATAAGTATCCTAGGACGACCGGTCATGTTATATTTTCCGCAGACCCAGACGGATGGGGAACCCAACAAGACGAAAACAATGGATACGGTGTTTCGGATTCGCCACAATATATCTATATTAAGGGAGGCCCTGGTACAGGCTCTGGTGAAATTGTAACGGGTTCTCTGCATGCAGCATTTACTGGATCTGCTAATAAGTTCAATACTGATATATATGAATTTGGTGGTCAACTCGCTGGTGGCCGGAAGGGCACAAGAACATCAAACCTTAGAACAAACCTAACTGGCGGCGTTACAGTGGAGTTCTGGCTTAAGAAAAACGCTTTTATGACCGCTATAGACGACAATAATACGACCACAAAGGAAGTAATTTTTGATTTGTGGAATTATCAAGGCGACACTTCTGCAGATAGCTATGGAAGGTTTAGAATTGAGCTTAGCGGAAATATCACGGGATCAACAGAATCTCCATTTTTTGTCTCAATTAGGTCTGGCTCTTCTGGAATAACTACGCCAATTCAAATGGGAAGTGGTATTAGCAAAGCGACAGTTGCAACCGGCGAGTGGAATCATTACGCGTTTGTTTTATATAACAGCAGTTCCACAGATAATTCTGGTATTGTTAGTGAGTTTTATTTAAACGGAGAGAAGAACCACACTCGCACTGTTGGCGCCACCACCATTAATGAGATCACCGGTGCTTTGGTAGCGACAATTGGATCACTGGTAGCGCCACATGAATCATATTCTTCAACCGATAAAGGTTGGGGTCAGCTTTCCGCATCAATTGACGATTTTAGATTTTGGAAAGTTAGAAGAACGCCTCAAGAAATTAGAAAAAATTGGTGGACAAATGTCCGCGGCGGTGCTAATAATGATTTGGCAAATACGACTCTTGGCGTGTATTACAAATTTAATGAAGGAATCACTGGAACTTCAAGTATTGATTCGAATGTATTAGATTACGCAGGCCGCGTAACGAACGGCGATTTTGTCGGATACACAACAAGCTCCAGACTAACTTCATCTGCGATAAATGACTATACAGGATCTTCACTCCCCGCAGAATACAAAGAACCAATCATTTACTCATTTCATTCTGATGTTGATACTTTGAAGCGGGAGATGATCACTTCTGGATCCATGCATGATGATCAAAATTACAATTCGTTAATAAACATGATCCCTTCATGGATTATAGAAGATGATGAAAATCATGGTGATGGTACAATTAAAAATGTTGTTCAAATTATGGCGTCTTATATGGACAAGTTGTATCTTCAAATTGAAGCTTTACCCAGTCTACAAAACACATCATATTTAAGCGCCAGCAATAAACCCTATCCATTTGCAAGCCACTTGTTAGAATCCCGAGGATTTGGAGCCCCAGAAATTTTTGTTGATGCAGATATAAGAGAGAAAATTTTATCTAAGTCAGATGATGATGAGTTTGAAATAAAACTACATAACATTAAAAATCTTATCTATCAAAACATTTACAACAATCTTTTGTATATTTACAAAACTAAAGGGTCTGAGAAATCAATTAGAAACTTGATTCGCTGCTTTGGTATTCCGGAAGATCTGGTTACTTTGAATTTGTATTCTGATGACCATACATACACTTTAGAGGACAATTACAAGAGCGGCATAGTTGCAAAAAGTTATGCAAACTTTTGCCAAACAGGTTCTGACGATTTTGATGCTTTTGGCGGAACTGTTTATCAATATCCCGATTCGACTCTTGATGATGCCGAGTCTACTAGTGGGTTTTTGTCTGGATCAAATCTTACCGGATCATATGAAGATCACGCAGATTTTCTTGGATTTACTGTTGAGTGTGAGTGTGTTTTTGCAAGAAAACCGTCTAGAAAAGATCCTGGATTTTTCCACACACCATTCATAACTTCGTCTCTGTTCGGCATGCACACAGCAAACTCTTCTGACGACACTAGCTTAACTTGGGGAGATGCTCAAGGCAACGATTATGCTAATTTTCAAGTGTATGTGATTAGAGATACAGAAGAATCAGCAAACGCTAGATTTATGCTCACTTCATCGAATTGGGACTCCGGAGCCACCGAGCCTAGCGACAATAGCCCCGAGTCTGGGTCTTTGGGCCCAATTCCGATGCTTACATCAAGCACATATTTTGATATATATGATGATTCTAAGTGGAATCTTGCGTTTAGGATCACCCCAACCTCTTCATTGGCCGGCCATGCTGATGAAGATTTTGGCACATCTCCCGGTGCAAATGTCTATGGCGTTGTCTCTGGTGGTGTTGGAGGCGCCAACTCTGACGGAATTGCAGGCGAACTTGGTTTTAATTTTGATTATGTTGTTGACTTCTTTGCATTTAATGCGGTTGGCGACGTAATGCAACATGAGTTTAGTGCATCAGTTGTGGTTTCATCTTCTGTCGCAAAAAACTTTATTCGATCTGCAAAACGAGCGTATGTCGGATCCCATAGAACTAATTTCAACGGCGCCGTTAAACAATATTCAGATGCAAAAGTGTCATCTTTGCGAGTTTGGCAAACCGGCTTAACAAAAGCAGAAATGAAAGCTCATGCAATGGACCCGATGAACGTAGGCGTTCGCAACCCTTATGAAAACGCTTATGGGCTGCAGCAAGCGATTACTGGAACTTTTATCCCAAGAGTCGATACGTTGGCCTTGCATTGGAGTTTTAACAAGGTCACGGGATCAGACGATAGTGGTCAGTTTACTGTTCTTGATGTATCTTCTGGATCGGTATCTAGAAAGGATAGATATCGCAAAGAGTGGCTTGGTAAAATGATTCACAACAAGCATCCTGGCTTGGGTGATAAGTTTCCAACTGGTAACTCAAAAGTTGTAGAGAAAAGGTACGTTCAACAAAGCCAGCTCCGTATTCCGGAAGTTATGCAAAGTGCAGATATGGTTCAAATTGTTGATGTAAACAAAGAGATATATGCCAGAGATCATAAGCCAGTTAGGTTTTATTTCGCAGCAGAAAAGAGCATGTATCAAACAATTTCAAAACAAATGCTGACTATGTTTGCGTCAATTAAAGATTTCAGCAGTCTTTTCTGCGAGCCTGTTGAAAAATACCGTGATAGATACAAGAAGCTCGAAAAACTAAGACAGATCTTTTTTGAGAAGGTTGGCAACGAGCCAGATTTAGATCGTTTTATCGAATTTTATAAATGGGTAGATACATCGTTGTCTGCTATGATTTTGCAATTGGTGCCAGCTTCAACAGAGTATTCTAAAAATATTAGAAATGTTGTTGAAAGTCACGTTTTAGAGAGAAGTAAATACAAGCACAAATTTCCGTATCTTGACACGGCAAAGTCGACAGAAGCCTCGATTAGGGGCGTAGAGGAAATGACTTACAGTTGGAGATATGGCCACCATCCATTGTCTAATGAAGAAGCTGATCATGCTCGTTGGTGGCGAGAAAGAGCTGAGCGCACTGGTGACAAGCCTTCGTCCGATGTTACAGCTGTTGACGAGGCGAGAGACACAATCAGAGAACGGATGCATGAATCAAATCGTCCGAAACCTTTGGCCCGCGACACTTCAGGCCCATACGATCATAGAGATTCTGACACTGGAATTACTCTAAGAAAATCAGATGGCACAAAATACGAGCAATCTAAATATGCGACTCGAAGATTAAACAGGCCGTACAAATTCAAAGCACAACACGGCCCGGGCTTTGGATCAATCTATCAGGGATGTACTGACCACTTAAATAAAAGACGATCTTATGTGTTTAGCCAAGTTTATCCTCACGGTCCGGTGACAAGTCTTGGAATTCCAGTTAATGTTTTATTAGCATTCGCTGAAAAATTAAAAAATTTCCAAGACATCAACGATGAACAAACACCAAAAGAGCTTGTCAAAAGAAAATACAGCTTTCAAGTTCGATCTGGGCGTCATTGGGAGTCAACAAAAGACCCATATTTAGACAACGTTAAGGGTCACCTTATTATGCCGCTTAACGTTATTAGCGCTAGCGCGAATGTAACAACAGGATATCAAAAGAGTGTTGCCGAAGGATTTATGTCTGGGGCAATTATAACAAATATTCACCACGATATTTATGGAGATATACACCCAGGCGAATCGGCGTTGCAAGGTCCGTTTACCGAAAAATATGTCGGTGGCCACCAGTCTCGACATGTTGATATTAATAAATATGATACAACATTGGTTACGTCTGGTGGTGCCGGCACATTAAATAATTTGGATGATCCGTACACTAGGCCCGAAGCTTGGAGGTTGTTTCTCTATAAGTTGTCATCCTCAATAGCATCTGGAGTTACAACAACCGATTGTTATGATGATCAGGGCGCCCTGGGTTTCGTCGGGCCTGATTATCCATGGGCCAATGAGCACAAATATCCACTAATCGAGACCAAGCGCGCAGTTTATTTTAGAGAACCACTGGCAAAGAGGCCAGTGAACATCAGAAATATACAACAAAAAACTGGTTCAACAATTATTGGAAATTACACAGAAAATCACGAAGTTGTACAAGCTGCCGGCCGCCTGGAAAATAATTTATATTTTAAAGAAAACAGCGGAATACGCCTTCCCGATCTTCTACACAGCAACAGCTTAGGCAAGACAACTAACGTACATACTCTTATTGCAGTTGGGGTTGACGATAACCCCGATAATAAGCTTGGAAACTCTTTCGGAGGCCCTCCCGGGTCAAACGTTAGCCTTCGTGTTAACGCGCAAGGAAACTCAATAGCGACGATGTATACGCTATCTGAAAGAGGCGTATTAGGTCCAGATGCAAATGCGCGCAACAGAACAGTAATTGCATCTAGATTTTCTGCACCCGGCGGCCCAGAGGTTTCGACAAGAGGCTATTTAGATATCGCCTCAGAAGAATACTCAGTTTATAATTCAATTAATTTTAGAAACTTATCTGTGCGTGCT
>Ga0080013_1002817_pt1 | contig 19545 bp, 13 predicted proteins | sample ETNvirenome_6_85_FD_69236 | JGI IMG/M metagenome (GOLD analysis project Ga0080013, IMG submission 69236) | Marine viral communities from the Pacific Ocean - ETNP_6_85 (SPADES assembly) (version 2) | ecosystem: Environmental > Aquatic > Marine > Oceanic | place: Pacific Ocean | collected 2013-06-19 | reverse complement strand
TTTTGTATATGGTAAATCTCATTATGGTGGATGGCAAACAATAGATTGGAATGATAAACCAAATTATGGTGCTCCATTTTTTTCGGGTGTAGGTAGTGGTCCTGCAGATGGTGTAAATGATTGGGGTAGAAAGAAGAAAAAGAAAGTATCATCTAGTGTGAAAAAAATGATGATTAAAACATTACAAGATGCTATTAAATCAAAACACCCTAAAGGTTCAGAAGAAACAGAAGTTTTAGTATCTAACGGTTTAAGATTATCTAATGTATTGAGTTGGGTTAAAAGATTATAAAAATTAACAAATGGAGAAATAATATGAAAAATATATTGAAATATATTCTTTCTTTAGCAATACTATTTGGTGTAGTTCCTATGAATGGACAAGAGGCAGTAACTCAGACTTGTAATACAACAGAAGTTAAAGAGTGTTGTCAAGTAATTCTATCAGATAGTGAAGATGTGAAGAAGAAGAAAAAGAAGAAGAAAAAGAAAGGTGAAAAAGCCGGAAAAGGAAAGAAGAAGAAAAAAGGTTTCTTTTCCAAAGTCTTTGGAGCAAAATAATTATCGAAAAATAAAATGATTAAGTTAAAATCATTATTTATAGAAGCAACAATCGCTTGTGGTGAATGTCTTTCTTATGCTTGGAAGATGGGAATTATGAACCAAGATAATAAACAAGCAAATAAGAAGATGAAAATTGCATATGGAACGGTACAGAATAAATGGATTTCTAAAGGAAAACGATATAAACACGCTTGGGTTGAAGATGGTAATTTAGTTAAAGATTGGCAAACTATGGAAGCCGGTTCAAGTAAATATGCTGGAAAAGGTTGGCCAAGAAGAGAATATTATAAAACTTGGAATCCAAAGGTAGATAAAAAATTTACACCAGCTGAAGTAGCACACAATTGGAAAACAAAGAAAACTATAATGGGTTGGGATTGGTAATGATAAAATTAAAAGATTTATTATTTGAACAATGGACTAAAAGGATGGGAAAACCTTTAAGTAAAAGTGAGATTTCTGCACTTAAAAAGAAATTAAAAGCACCTGTATCTCGTGACCCAAAAAAAGGTGGTGTGGTAATTCCACCTAAACTAAGTGATAGAGAAAAACATCATATAATATTTGTGATGTTGAAAAAGACAAGAGATAAAAATGCAAAAAAAGGTTTAAAAGGTGTACAGAAACATTGGTCTAAAATGTCTAAAGCAGAAAGAATGCATTTAGATAGACTTGCACGTGGTGAAGGTACAAGTGGTTCGAGAGAAATGAAATGATTAAATTAAAAAAATTACTTATAAAAGAGGCGGCAGGTGGTGATACAAAAGAATTTATTAAAACTCTTCGAAATGTAAAAAGTTCATTGGGGGTTTTTGAAAGAGGACTTGATTTATACAGGTCTAAAAAAGATCGTTCTATTGAAGATGATTATTGGTGGGTACATAAGACTGCTATGAATAGTTTAGAAGCTGGTATTAAAAAGTTACAAAAGATTTATTGGAAAAAAAGTAAAGATTATCAGAAAAAATATAAAAGATAAAAAATGATTAAATTAAAAGATTTGATATTTGAACGAGATGAAAACGATACTAAAGATAGTGGTGGAATTTTATACCATTATGATGATCAAGTATTATTGTGTTTAAGTGCTGGTTCTGGAAAATGGAATGTTCCTAAAGGACATATGATGATTGGTGAAGAACCATTAGAAGGAGCAATTAGAGAATTCAAAGAAGAAACTCAAATAGTATTAAATGGTATTCCAGAATTATCACAAACATATAAAAAAGATAATGGTGGAACATTTTATTTATATACTTTTAAGGGTGAAAAAAGATTTGTGCCTCATTTAGATCACGAACATATTGATTGGGGATATTTTAATAAGGGTAGTTTACCAGAGCCAATAGATGATTGGGTTAAGGAAACTATAGAAAATGATTAAATTAAAAGACATACTTGAAGGAAGTGTAACTGGTAATATTAAAGGTGTCAAAGGATATACTGCTTTTATTAAACCTTCTCAATGGAATTCAAAAAAGAAATCATTAGAAAAATCTGTTTCTAAAACAACTGGTTATATTATGGTCGGTAGTAAGGAATTAGTTAAACCTGATGATGAAACTTATAGAAGTTGGAAAAGACCAGCAATGATGAAGATGAAACCTTTATTAGAAAGAGTTGATTATCATGAAAGTGCTACTGCGTTAGTAAAGTCATATGGATTGAAATCTAAAGTAAAAATTGGAACTGGTAAACAATTTGGTGAATATATTCCTGAAACTGATACAATAGCTTTAAGACCATCATATAAATCAGCTAAAGCATTTCTTATGACTGTATTGCATGAAATAAAACACGCATTGGATGCTAAGAGATTAGGTATTAAAAAATATATAAAGAAATATACTCAAGCTGGTACAATGGCTAATTATGATGGGTTAGATCCACATGATGACAATAAATGGGAAGAAAAAGCGGAGAAGTTTGCAAAAAAAGAATTACATAAATGGTTGTAAAAAATAAAATGTAATTTGAGTTTTTCTCTTAATAATTATAATAGGATGTTTTAATTTCCAAAGAAAAGAATAATATATACATGAAACCACGTTCAGCTAAGAATAAAGGTAAACGGTTACAGAATAAAGTCAGAGACTTAATATTAGAAAAATTTAATATATTAGAAGAAGATGATGTTCGTTCTATTACTATGGGAGATAGTGGTGAGGATATTTTATTGTCACCCGCAGCTCGTAGATTGTTTCCATTTAGTGTAGAATGTAAAAATCAAGAAAAACTTAATATATGGGGAGCATTAGAACAAGCTGAAGAAAATAGTGATAATCATACACCTTTGGTTATATTTAAAAGAAACAGAACAAAGACATATGCTGTTTTAGAATTTGATAAGTTGTTGGAATTACTGAATGAATAAAATAGTTAATTTACTTAATAGAGTATTAAACTCTAATGGAACAAAACTTAAAAAGTTGAATGAATATATGTATTGGTCACCTTTTGTTTCACATCATAAACCCAAATTACAAATTAATATTCAAAATGGTAAATGGCATTGTTGGGTGTCTAATGTAGGTGGACGTAATTTATTTCAGTTATTGAAAAAGATAGGAGCATCTAAACAACATTTTGATGAATTGAGAGAATTAGTAGATGATATTCCACGTTATAAATCAGAAAGTAAGGAAGTGGGGAAAAAAGTATTATTACCAAAAGAATTTAAACCACTTAAAAATGGTGGTGATGGTATTGTAAGACGACATGCATTAACTTATTTACACAATAGAGGAATTGATGATAGTGACATTTTAAAATATAATATCGGTTATTGTGATGAAGGATTTTATAGTAACAGAGTTATTATACCAAGTTATGATTCTGAAGGTCAACTAAATTTTTTCGTAGGTAGAGATTTTTATAATAGTATAATGAAATATCGTAATTCAACAACTACAAAAGATATAATCGGATTTGATTTATTTGTTAATTGGGATGAACCAATTATATTATGTGAGGGTGTATTTGATGCAATGTCTTTTAAAAGGAATGCTATACCTTTATTTGGAAAAAATGTAATGTCATGTTTACAGAAAAAAATAATTGAATCTAAGGTTAATACTATATATTTAGCTTTAGATAATGATGCGTTGCAAGACGCAGTAAAAATTTCAGAGAATTTTATTAATAATGGTATAGATGTTAGAATGATGAAATTAAAAGAAAAAGACCCAAATGAAATTGGTTTTAAAAGTTTGTTATATTTAATACAAAGAACACAAACAACGAGGTTTTCAGATTTAATGAAAATAAAATTGAATGGTACAACAAAAAAACATATGGAAATATTATGATGAGTGGAAAGTTCATATTACCAACTCTGAACTTATGGAAAGTGTATGCCAAACTTTTAATTTTATGAATCAATTAGATGAGTGTACTAAATATTATCAAGGTGATATGATTAATCCAATAGCATGGGATATAATAGTACCAGATAAATTTATAAATGATGTTAAAAAACATATTAAGGATTTTGTTTGATTGAAACAAATGTTGTAAAAGTTCCATTTCGTAAGCTAAAACACATTCACCACATATCGGATATCCAAATCCGAAATCTTAAACGACATAAAGAATATGAACAGGTTTTTGAAAGAACTTATGCAGAAGTACGGAAAAATAAAGATAATGCGGTAGCATATATTGGTGGTGATATTGCTCACTCTAAAACAGATATGTCTCCAGAATTGGTTGACCAATTATCAAGGTTATTTAAAAATCTGGCAGATATATGTCCTACTATTATCATTGCTGGTAATCACGATTGTAATTTAAATAATCGTTCTCGTCTTGATGTTCTGACACCAATCGTGAATAATCTTAATCATCCCAATTTACATTATTTAAAAGATACTGGTGTATATAAATGTGCAGATGTATCATTTGTAGTATGGGATGTTTGGGATAAGAAAAAAGATTATATAAAAGCTAAAGATGTAGAAGGTGAAACTAAAATAGTTTTGTTTCATGGTACAGTAGATAAATGTCAAACCGATTTAGGATTTAGATTACCATCTGATGTAAAGATTACTCAATTCAAAGGTTATGATATGGGGTTATTGGGTGATATTCATAAACGACAACATTTGAATAAAGATGAAACTATTTCTTATTGTGGTTCTTTAGTTCAACAAAATCATGGTGAAGGATTAGACCACGGCTATTTACTATGGGATGTTATAAATAGAAAATCAGAATATATAGATATACCAAATGATTATGGTTATTATACGTTAGATATAGATAAAGGTGTAGTACCAAATATTGATGATATGCCAAAAAAGGCTAGATTACGAGTAAGAGTTTCTAATACGTCTGCAACAGAATTGAAAAAAGCTCTTGCAATTATTCATAACAAATATGGTATAGAAGAAATGTCGGTTACGAGAACTGATGCGTTATATAATACAGATAGAATTAGAAACAAAACTATACAGATAGGTGATATAAGTAATACTGATGTTCAATATCAATTAATAGTAGATTATTTGAATGCTAATCATATTGTAGATGATGAAACATTACTTAAAATAAAAAATATTAATGAATCTTTAAATCAAGATTTACCAGAAGAAGAAGTATATAGAAATGTTAATTGGAAATTGAAAACATTTGAGTTTTCTAATATGTTTAGTTATGGTGAGAATAATGAGGTAAATTTTACAAAACTTAATGGAATAGTTGGAATGTTTGCTCCAAATGCGGCTGGTAAATCTTCTTTATTAGATGCGTTGTCTTTTTGTTTATTCGATACTTGTAGTAGGGCCTTTAAAGCAGAAAATGTTCTTAATAATAAAAAAAGAGAGTTTTTTTGTAAAGTAAATTTCGAAATAGATAATCAAGATTATTTTATTGAGAGAGTTGCCAAAAAACAAAGAAAAGGTAATGTTAAGGTTGATGTTGATTTTTATACCATTGATGATCTTGGTGAAAAAATTTCTATGAATGGAGATCAAAGGAGAAGTACTGATGCTAACATACGAAAAGTAATTGGTTCTTATGATGATTTTATTCTAACTGCATTATCTTCACAAATAAAAAATTCTGTATTCATTGAAAAAACTCAAAAGGAAAAGAAAACACTTCTTGCTCAATTTATGGGTTTGGAAATATTTGATAAGTTATGGACTACAGCATCTGATGAAATAAAAGATGTATCAGCAGTACTTAAAAATTTCAAAGATAATGATTGGGAAAGAGAATTATCAGAAATAAAAGAATATAAAAAACAATTTAAAGAAACTAATAAACAATTAGTTAAAGAGCGTAAAGAAGTACAATCTAAAAAGAAATTAATTGAAACTAATATTATATCTTTATCAAAAAAATTAAGACAAACTGATAAATCTGTTGAGGATATAGATAAATTAAAAGAAAATAAAAATGTATTATTTGATACTTTGAGTAATATTGATACTGAACTTGGTGAAGTTGATATGAGAGTTGAAAAGGCAAGTTTATTGTATACAGAATTAAGTATAAAAATACAAAGTCATAAGAATGAAAAAACTGAAGAAAAATTTGTCGAGTTAGAAAATTTAGAGAATAATAAAAAAGAACTTGATATAGATTTAGATAAGATGAAAATAGAAGTTCGTTCCAAATTAGATAAAATAGAAAAACTTGGCAATTTAGAATGGGACGATAATTGTGAATATTGTATGAGTAATCCTTTTACATTAGATGCTATAGAAACCAAGAAAAAATTAGAAGTTGATAAGGATGTGGTTAAAGATTATTTGGTTAAGTTAGATGATTTAACTGAAAAGATAAATAGTTTGTATCATGCACGTGAACGAAAATCAGATTTAGATGATGTTGTAAATAAATTACAAAAAATATCAACTTTGAAAAATGAATTAAATAGTAAAAATATTTTGATGGACGAAAAGAAAAAAAATATATTACATCAATTGAGTTCAGTAGAAGAAAAGATTATAAAGTATTATGAACAAGAAAAAGATATTGTTTATAATCAACAAATAGAAAATGAGATAGATAAATTACAAAATAATAATGATGATTTAGATTATCAAGTTGATATATTAACTCAAAAATTAACTACTTTACATGGTGAGATACAAGTATTGGAAACTAATCGTAAAAATATATTGAATAATATAAAAAAGGTTGAAGAGTTAGAGAGTAAGTATCATGCATATCAATATTATCTTGATGCTGTAAAACGTGATGGTGTTCCATATGAATTAATTACAAAGGCACTTCCAGCTATTGAAGGTGAGGTAAATAATATTCTTGCTCAATTAGTGGATTTTCAGATGTTATTTGAAATGGATGGAAAAAATATTAACAATTACATTGTATATGATGATGATAATGTATGGCCTCTTGAGTTAAGTAGTGGTATGGAACGATTTATTAGTTCGTTAGCAATTAGAGTTGGATTAATTAATGTATCTAATTTACCACGAAGTAATTTCTTAGCTATTGATGAAGGTTGGGGAACTATGGATAGTGATAATATTAATTCAGTATATAGTTTATTTCAATATTTGAAAACACAATTTCAGTTTGCTTTGATTGTATCTCATATAGATTCGATGAGAGATGCAGTTGATACTTTATTAGAAATCAAAAAAGAGAAGTCTTTTAGTTCAATTAATTTTGATTAGAATATAATATTCTTTTCGTACATTTTTCTTTTATAAGCTCTTCAATAAGAGCATACATTTTATATCCATTGGTTTTTGAATATTCCTTAATCATATCTCGATATAATTTTCTTATTTTTATAGTTACAAATTCGTTTTTCATATAAATAAATATCTCATAACTACTTTTTAATTACTTTTTAACTACTTTATTTAAATAATTTATAATATTAATATTTATTGATATATGGAGAATTATTAATGGGCTTTATTCCACGCCGTAGAATCAAAGAAAATCTAAGAGAAGTAGAAGTATTCCTGGAGGATAGGGATAATCGTATTATTAAAGTGCAAGATATTCCTGATACTTTTGTGCAAGGTCGCTCAGCTTTTAAAATATTTGGTTCTGAATTTCTAAAACCCAATGTTCCATTAAAAATAGAAATATTAGATAAAGCTGGAAATACTGTATGGACACAACCAGTAAAATACGGACAACAACTTTCTCCAAAATTACCATATAGATTTATTAGTGTTGAAGTTTATCCGCCACCATTTAATGTTCCTGGCGAAGCAGAACTTATTATTGTAGGTGAATTAGATGAAACTAAAATACCAGTTGATTCTCAGTTTATAGGTACATATAATGTAAGATATAGAAAAACTATTAATATTGATACTGAAAAAATTATCAATGAACAACCTATTTTATTTTATAAAAAACCACAAATTACAGCTACAGAATTAGTAAAAGCTCAAAAGAAAACAGCTGCTCCAAATAACGCATATATAAGTGGTAGTCAAATATATGGAATAGTAAATTCAGATGTACAGGGTACAGCGTATGATAGTGGTTCTGATACAAATACTCAAACAGATACAAATGATACATCACAAACACCTACTGGTGATTTAGAGACTCAGGCTAATTTATGGAAATACAAAACTGGGTTATATAAAAAGAATAAAATGTTAGAGCGTAGGGGATTAAAACAGGAAAAGGCATCTCCAGAACCACCACAAATGACATTGTATTTAAACAATGATCAAGATGGATTGTCTACATTTAATACTAAACTTGTTGGTGGTAACATTACTATTACTGATATCAAGATTCCATCCGCATCAGCACAAACATTAAGTGGGTTGAGTAGTGATCAAGCTTCATTAGATACGATATACAATTCATTTACATTTCCAAATTTTATTGGAAAGGTGGAAAATGTTATAAGTGATACAGAATTGACAGTAACACAACCATATTCTGTAGAATATAAAGATCCATTAGGAACTGTTACGGGAACTCAAAGAATATATTCTGATATAGGTTCTAATACATTAAAAGCAAATTTCACAGCTTCTTATGTAGATTGGGAAGTACCATCAACAAGTAGTTATCGTTTTGATTCTTTTATTGATTTTAAAGTAGAAGATATGCGGACTTTTAGTGGCGATGTATTTAGAATAAAAATTTCTGGTGGAAGTGACAGTTCACAAGGTGATTTTCCAGTATTATTAGACACGATTGTTGACGCACCAGAATTATTAGTAGATTCGGTATCACCATCTGGTGTTTTACGAAGTGGTTATTTCATTGGCCAAACACATTTAGATAAATATTGGAATGCATATGGTGGTGATAATAATACAAATACATTAGTTCCGTATTATACAATGTCTTTAGCTGATGGTATGTATTTGTCGGGTTCGTATGAAACATACAATCAAGTTGGTAGGGCTGAGTTGGATAGTACATATGCATTTACTGTTAAAAAAGATGTCGCGTATACTTTAACATTTAATGCTAAAGGTAAGAAAGCGACTAAAAATGATGTAAATGGTAATTCATATCAAAGTGCAAAAATGTTCTTACATCTTTCAGGTTCTAATTTAAAAGATTCTTCCAATTTAGAAATACAATATGCATCTTCATTTGGACATACTATAACAAATGAGTTTGGTCAACCAGTTGGTTTACAAATAGATGACAATGAACAAATAACTACATATAAAGATTTTGGAAGAATAAGTCATACATTTACTCCAAATTTTAAATTAGATAGAATAAAAAATACAGATACTATTTTACAGCTAAGAATTCATTCTGGTGAATGGCTTATAAGTGACATATCATTGCAACCAGCTACAAGTACTGGATTTTCTCCAGATGAGTTTGTTTTTAGAGTTCCCATACAACCAAATACATTAAGACCTGATAATTTTGATTTTTTAATTGAGTATTTGGATATAAATGGTAATACTGCAGAAACATTAACTTTTTTAGATAATGTAAAAGTTTCTGGTTCAGCTTTAATATTAGAAGGAACAGATAATTTATTAACTGGATCTATGTTTATGGGAAATGTACAAGATTCAGGGATTGAAATGGCAGGAGCTACTTCTGCATTTGTTCGTTCTGTTGGATATAAAGGATTTGTTAGTGCGTCGGTTGGTGGTGAAGGTGGATTTATGATATGGAGTGGTTCTGTATTACCAAATTCACCTGATAATTATACTGGAGCAGGACTTGAAATTCATGATGGAATAACTGGTTCGGCAGAAAGTTTTTTTAAATTTAGAACAATAGATGCTAATAATGATTATAGTTCAAGTTTTGCAATAAAAACTTCGAGATTTTTTCTTGGTAGTGAAGTTGATGGAAATTTTGTAAGTGGTGCACTTGGTAATATAGAAATAAGTTCATCTAATTTTCATTTAACACCTGAAGGTAATGTTACTATGTCAGGAGCTATTACTGCAGAGGGTGGTACAATTGCTGGATGGGAAATATCTGATGACTATATCAGTAAAGCACTTACTGGTCATTCCACAAGTGCTACATCAAGAATTTATTTAGCAAATACTGAGAATCAAACTCAAAATATTGGACAAGGTTTAACCATATACAGAGATGATGATGATACGGATTCTGGAGATGTAAAAATAATTAGGGTTGGTCAATTAAGTAATGTTGGTAACTTACACGCTACAGCTTCAAATGATTATGGAATCCAAGTAATAAAAAATAAAACAGCTACTACTTATGAAAATATTTTGTATATTGGTAAAACTCAACAACAGATAGCAGGATGGGATTTAAGTAGTACAAGAATAACATCTCCTGATGGAGATATGAGATTAACTTCGGGTAATCCAAAAATAACAATCGGTACACATACAGTAGGAAATGGCCCAGGAATACAATTAGGTTATGATAGTGGTGGTACATTAACATTCTTTGCTGGACAGAGTGCAACTGATTATATAAAATATACTGCTGGAACTGGTATAGATATCCAAACAGATACTTTAAAAGCAAGTGGTAGTAGTATTATATTAGAAGCACCAAAATTTTTCTTAGGTGGTTCAAGTCAATTCGTAAGTGGTTCAACAGGTAATATAGAAATAAGTTCATCTAATTTTCATTTAACACCTGAAGGTGATGTTACTATGAGTGGAGTCATAACTGCGGAAGGTGGTACACTTGGTGGGTTTACTATAGGAGATACTACTTTAACTACTACTGGTGTTACGATAGGAAACGCTACTGAAGATTTATTTATTAGTTCAAGTGCATTTAAAATTGATCATACTGGTAATGTAACAGCAAGTAATATGGATTTGGGTGGAAAAATTAGTGCAACAAGTGGTGATATAGGTGGTTGGACTATAGAATCAGGACAGTTAGTAGCTGGGACTGGTAACAGTTCGGTTACTATGAGTGGTGATCTTGGAATAATTGCTATGGGATCAGGATCAACTTTTCAAAAAGGTCAATCTAAAGGTGGTATGAGAGTGGGAATAGATACTGATGGACAATTTAAATTCATAGTCGGTTCTCAAGGTTCATATATTCATGCAGACAATGATGGTGTTAGTATAAAATCAGATAGTTTTGATGTAACGGCATCTGTAGCAGAAATTAATGTTGATGATTTTGGGTTAAATGCAAATAATCTTGTAATAACTTCTAGTACACAATATATAGCTGCAGGAGCAGCTGTACCAAGTGGTATAGGTGGTACTAATAAAGGATTTTTCTTAAAAGGTGATACAGGCCAAATTTTAGTTGGTGATGCTGCCGGAGCTCATTTTTCATTTGATGGTACTAATGCATCTGTAAGTTCATCTGCTTTTTATTTTGGAAATGATACTAATTTTATTAGTGGTTCTACTGGTAATATACAAATACAAAGTTCTGGCACTACTACATTAAGTGGAAGTGCAGTAAATTTATTAACCGATAAATTTTATTTTGGAAATGCATCAAATTACATAAGTGGTTCAACTGGAAATATAAAAATATATAGTGCTGGAACTACGACTTTAAGTGGAAGTGAAGTAAATTTATTAACTGATAAGTTTTATTTTGGGAATTCTTCTAACTACATAAGTGGTTCTACTGGTAATATAAAGATATTTAGTTCAGGTACTACTACATTAAGTGGAAGTGCTGTAACACTAGCTACACCTAGATTTTATTTTGGAAATGCATCAAATTACATAAGTGGTTCAACTGGAAATATAAAAATATTTAATACAGGAACTACTACATTAAGTGGAAGTGAAGTAACTATAGAAACACCAAAATTCTTTTTAGGTAAAAAATCATCACAATATGTAAGTGGTTCAGATGGTACTTTAGAAATTAGTTCAAGTAATTTTCATTTAACTTCTGCAGGTACTTTAATTGCTTCAAATGCCACTCTAGCAGGAGCCATGACTGCAAATACTGGTTATATAGGTGGAACAAGTGGTTGGACTATAGCTTCAGGTAAAATTACTGCAGCTGGTATTGGAGTTGCTACTACAACGGGTGATGGTACTTACGCATTTTGGGCAGGAAATAATACACCTGCAAGTGCTGAGTTTAGTGTTGCACATACGGGTGCATTAAAATCTACTTCTGGTGAAGTTGGTGGTTGGGCAATTAGTACTACTTTATCTGCAACTAATATTTTATTAGATCCTACTACACCTAAAATAACATTAGGTAGTAAATCAACTTTAACAGATAGTAATGCAGGACTTTATTTAGGTACAGATGGAATGGCTCTTGGAGCAAGTTCTGTTTTTAAAGTTACTGCAGCGGGTCATCTAACTTCTACTTCTGCTACAATAGGTGGTTGGGAAGTAGGTAGTGATGAAATTACGGGTGGTGATATGATTATCAGAAGTGATGGTACTATTGAATCGAGTGGATTTGAAAGTAATGTCGTTGGAAGTGGATTTAGATTAACAGCAGCATCTGGTGGATTTCTTGAAGTAGAAAACGCAAGAATTCGTGGTACACTTTCAACTGCTGTATTTGAGAAGGAAACCGTAAATGCTGTTGGTGGTCAGTTATATGTAGCAAATGCCACTACATTAACAGGATCAGTAGAAAATCCAAGTGGTTACTACTCGGCTACAGAAGAAACAATGTCGGTAGTAAATGTAACTGGATTTGCAATAGGAGAAATACTTTCTGCTAAAAAAATTCATGCAACGGGATTCGGAACAGAATATTTTTATGTTGAAAGTGCATCCAGAAATGACTCAAGTAGTGATACTAATTATAGTGGAAAACTTTATGTTGAACGGGCATATGGTAATACTTGGGTTGGTGATTCAGGATCATTAGGGGATACACCGGGAGGCGGCCAGACTTATACAGGCAGTCAAGTAATAGTATCAACTGGTAAAGTTGGAACTGGTTATATTAGATTAAATGCTAATCCAAATGATCCATATACACCATATATTGATATTGTTGAAAGAACTGGTAGTAGTATTTATGCTGTAGATTTAAAGGCAAGACTTGGAGATTTGAGTGGTTTAAGTTCAGCTCATTTACACGGTACAAATCCTACTGGTCAATTTGGATTATATTCAAAGAATGTATATTTAGAAGGTGGTATCGTAGCTAATACTGGTTCTATTGCTGGTATAGAAATGACATCAGGTAAATTATATACTGGAGCTGGTAATTTTAATAATTCAGATACAGGTTTTTATATAGATAGTGGTAGTGATTTTAGTTTAGGTGATAAACTTGTATGGGATGCTAGTGAAGAAAATTTAGCAATAGCAGGTTCAATAACTATAACAGGTGGTCCAACAGCAGCATCTATAGCTGCACTAAATAGTGAAACTTCATCATTGAGCACAAGCCTTACAGCATTGGGTCAAGCTACGGCATCTTTACAAGCAACTACCGCATCATTACTAACAAGTACAACAGCATTAGCGACAGCAACTTCATCATTAGGTAATCAAATTACAGGTGCTGTAGAATCTGGCTCAGCTTTTGCAGGAAATGCTGTCACGTCCGCTTCATATTATGCGAGTGGAGCCGTAGCATCGGGTTCATTATATGCAACAAACGCAGAAGCAACAGCTTCGTTAATCGGAGTATCAGCAGAGGCATCTGCATCAGCTTATGGAAGTGGTGCTGTCGCATCTGGTTCATTATATGCAACAAACGCAGAAGCAACAGCTTCGTTAATCGGAGCATCAGCAGAAGCCTCCGCTTCAGCATATGGAACTGGTGCAGCTGCATCTGCAAGTGCTGTCCAAACTAATTTAGATTCTGGATTAGCTTCTGTTAGTGCGTCTGTTTCAGGAGCCTTTTCATCAGTATCAGAATCAATTACATCAAGAATAATGACAGATATAAGTGGAGCTTTATTAGATGTAGCACCAGCACCAGCTGGAGAAGGTTTATTTTTAAATTATCCGTATATGGGATTCTTTAGTAGTAGTGCGGCAGGTGATCAAACAACAGATGGTTGGAGTGCTTTTATTTCATCAAGTGGTGGATTTTTATTTAAGGCAGATAATGATAATTTAATATCTTTTGGTCAGGAATATTCTGGTGGAGATGGTGCATCTACTAAATCATTTGTATTAAAATCTGATAATGTTTACTTGAGTGGTTCTAAAATAAACATGCTAGCTGATAAATTTTATTTAGGAAACGATAATACATTTATAAGTGGTTCTGACGGTAATATAAAAGTTAGCGGTTCTAATGTAGATATTTTAACAAATAAGTTTTTTCTTGGCAATCCAACTTCTCACATTAGTGGTTCAGCAAATGGTGTTAAAATAAGTGGTTCATATGTAGCTATTTCAACTGATAAGTTTTACTTAGGAAACAGTTCAACTTTTATAAGTGGTAGCACTGGAAATATTAAGGTAAGTGGTTCTAATATTGATATTTTAACAAATAAGTTTTTCTTTGGAAATTCAACATCATACGTTAGTGGCTCTGCTACTGGTGTTGAAATAAGTGGTTCAAATATAGATATCTTAACACCAAAGTTCTATTTAGGAAACTCATCTCAATACATAAGTGGTTCTACAGGTAAAATACAGATAAAATCAGATAATTTTGAATTAGATACAAGTGGTAATGTAAATGCTCAAGGTTCATCACATCATTTTGGTGGAACTATTACTGCAAATGTAATCAACGCTACGGGTTCAGGTTTAATAGGTGGATGGACTATAGATTCAGATTCTATTCATACAGGAACTAAAGATAGTACAGGATATACAGCAGGTGCTGGCGATATAACTTTATATTCAGATGGATCAAATGCAGGTATTCATACCAATAAATTTTATGTAGATAGTTCTGGAAATGCTGCTTTTAAAGGTACTCTTACTATTGATTCTACTTTATCAGAACAAATTAGTGGTTCACAAAATGCAGCTTCTGCTTCTATGGCAAGTTCAATTGCAGGAACTCTTGTCGATTCTGGTTCTATTGCAGCGAAGATTCAGTTAACAAGTACTGGAATGAATGTATTAAATAGTGATGATGTTGCTATTGCTCAATATGGTGCTTCTGCTACAATAGGTTTAGCGGCCGATGCAAGAACTGTAGTAACATCTACTGCTATTAGTATGTACTCAGGTAAAATATCTGGAACATCATACAAAAGAGTTGCTATTGATAACACAGGTAAAGCAGCTTTTGGTGGTGCTGTTGATGCTGATGTTTCGGTTACTTCAACAGATGATGTTGTAAGAATTATGCCAGGTGGTGGTGTTGCAATTTATGAAGATTCTAACAATTATGCCTCAATGAGTTCTGACGGAATGAAATTGTATGCAGGGGGTGCATTGAAATCAACATTTGGTTCTACCGTTGTATTAGGAACAGCTGGTCAATCCAGGACAGAAATATCTGATACTGCTATTAATATGTATGACGGAGCCGTATCACCAGTAGCAAGAGTTAATTTAGATTCATCTGGTAACTTAACACTTGGTCAAGCAGGACAATCAAGAACTGTAATTACCGATACTTCTCTTAATATGTATGATGGGGCCGTATCACCAGTAGCAAGAGTTAATTTAGATTCATCTGGAAACTTAACACTTGGTCAAGCAGGAGAAGCAAGAACTGTAATTACTGATAGTTCCATTTCTATGTACTCTGGTCAAAGTACTACGTATAAAAGAGTTGCTATAGATAGCACAGGTAAAGCAGCCTTTGGGGGAGCAGCTGATGCAGATGTATCCACAATAAGTACCGATGATGTAGTAAGAATTATGCCAGGTGGTGGTGTAGCAATTTATGAAGATTCTAATAATTACGCATCAATGAGTTCTGCGGGAATGAAGTTATATCAAGGTGGTAATCAAGTAGCAACATTTGGTTCAACGATTACCTTGGCACCAGATGTATCAGCAGATACAACTGATTCTATTAAAATAGCTGCAGGCGGAGTAAAAATATATGATAATCAATATGAATATGTACATATTGGTCCTACAGGTTTTGATGTTTATACTGATATCTCAAGTGCAGCTGTTAAGGTTGCTCAGTTTGGAACAACTACTGTTATTGGTAGTAGTACAGTTGTAAGTGATTCAAGTACAGACGATTGTATTAGAATTGCAGATGGTACAGTAAGTATTTTCCAAGATGACAACAATAAAGCTACTGTAACGAGTGCTGGAATGAAGTTATGGCAAGGTGGTAATCAAGTAGCAACATTTGGTTCAACAATTACTTTGGCACCAGATGTATCAGCAGCAACTACTGATTCTGTAGTTATAGGTGCTGGTGGTGTAAAAGTATATGATAGCTCTGCAGATTACATTCATGTATCCAGTAGTGGACTTTCAGTATGGGGAGGAAGCGTAAAAAGAGCATCTATAGCTTCTACTGGAATTATTTTAGCACAGGATGTTACCACACCAGATGCTGATTCAGTAGTTATAGCTTCTGGTGGTGTAAAAATTTACGATGATAGTACTTCATTTATTCATATAACAGCTGATGGATTAAAAGTTTATGATGGTGATGCAAGTAATCCAAATGCAGTATTTGGAGCAACAACTTATGTAGGATTACAGGCTAGTGAACACGTTAAAATAACAGCTTCTAAATTAGAATTAAAAAGAGGTTCAGAAACATTTGTATCAGCTTCTTCTGCTGGATTATATACTTCAGGTTCAGTAAACGCTAATTCTGGTATTATTGGTGGTTGGACTATTGTTTCGGGATCAATGGAATCAAACACATCAAATTATAGAGGAATAAAAATAAAAGTAAATAAAGGAGTTTCCGGATTTGGTTCTTCAGCTCATAGTAAAAGTACTACTGTAGGAAAATTTAGTTTTGGTGTTGCTCCGGTTCCTGGTGGTAATCCAGGTGGTGGTGGTGAACAAGGTGGAGATTTTGGTAATGGAGCGGAGTAATAATAATTAAAATAGAGGTTTAAAATATGGCAAATTTATTATTTAAAATAAATATAGAAACTGAGAGTGGTAGAGAAATTTCTTATTGTAATACTGCTTTTGCAGCTACAACTGATTCTAATATAAGTGCATCAGCTATAGTTAGTGCTATTGAGGGCATGGATTCTTGTTCCTATGCATCGAGTGCAGATGCACCTGCTTCCACCGCCCCTGCCAACTTTGAAGATTCCAATAATCTTTGGTTATCAGCTTCTCTTGTTGGTACATCGGATACTGGATCAATAAAAATTACACATACAGATGATGAAGATACTGCACAACCAATGAAGAGATATAGATTTTTTGGAACTAAAGTTTGTAATGTTTTAGGTTTACCAGAAGGTCAATGGATATATCCAGAAAAATTTCATTTGGATAATACGGGTGGTACAAATTATTTTTCAGGTGATGTAGCTGCTACTAATCTTAGTTTAACTCGTGGTTTAACAATGGCTAATACTGCAACAATGAGATCAAATTTACGATATAATATAGATAAAACTGCAGACCTTTTTACTCAATTCACAACGGGTTCAGGAGCTTTTCAATCAAATGCATTATTGTTAGGTTATAATTCAGATACAGATAAGTATGTATTGGATAAAGGTGCTGAGAATAATTTACATATTGATGCTACTGTAGTATCAGCTTCTAATGCGTATGTAGGAGATATTAAGGTATCTGGTCACATTGTAAACGACACCGGTGGTACTACATTTATTGATATTGATCCAACTAAAATATCTATGGAAGTTGGAGGTAAAAATTGTCTAGAGTATATCAGTACAGAAGCAAGGATTAAATTTAATAATGACCAAGATGATATAGATTTTAGAATTAGGGGTCAAAATGAAAATTCCTTCTTTTATGCAGATGTGGGTAATGATTGTCTCGGACTTCATACAGCTTCTCCTCTTGCTGCATTACATTTTAATGATACAACTCATGATAAAAATGGTATACTATTTCAAGATGATAGTAGTCAAGGTGGAGCTGAAATATATCTTGGGGTGGTAAATGATTCAGAAAAGTTAACAATTGGTACCGGTAATACGATTGGTACTGGTACTCCGATATTAACAACAGATCATGCAAATAATCGTGTTGGTATACTTGAAGGATCACCAACTTATACATTAGATGTAGGTGGTTCTATGGGTGTAGATGATTTTATATATCATAACGATAATGCTGATACTTATATACAGTTTACTACGGATCAAATAGATTTTTATGCTGGTGCTGTACGGTTTATTACATTAGATAAAGCCGGAGCAAATGTATTTGTTGTTAACGAAACTGCTGCTGCAGATGTTAACTTTAGAATAGAAAGTAATAGTTATGCCTCAATATTTAAGATGGATAGTGGATTAGATAAAATTGGTATCAACGAAGGTACACCTGCATCTTTGTTACATATCCAACAAGTTGCTGATAGTAATGCTGGTGGCATCAGACTTTACAATCTCCAGGACGGAACTTATTGGAGTTTATATGTTAATACCAGTGAATATCTGTATATAAATTATAATGGCGGGGCAAATGGTGGACATATCAGAAACAATAGTGATGTAGGTCAAATTGATTTCACAGGACAACATAGAACTGCAGTATCAACTGGAACTATAAACGAGTACACAAGTTCAATTGGATATATAGTTTGTGCCGATGGCACTTATGATAATTTATGGGACAATAATGATAATGTAAAACAAGACACAAAACCAAATATTAACGAATCTATCCCAAAGGTAAAATTATCAAATAAAGCAAAAGATAAAACTGTGTTTGGAGTTATTTCCGAGCTTGAAAATTTCAAACAAGAAACTAATGTTAGTGAATCTTTTCAATATGTTGAGGACCCGGCTGAACCAGATGAGAAAATAAGAACAAGAGTAACCTCTTCTGTATATGTGAGGGAATATAACCAGGGGTCTTTTACTACTGTTATGGAGGCTAAAGATGGTAATGATCAAAGACTAACTGTAAATTCACTTGGAGAGGGTGCAATTTGGGTAAGTAATTTTAGTGGTAGTTTGGAAAACGGAGATTATGTAACTTCATCACCAATTAAAGGTTTAGGTATGAAACAAGATGATGATTTATTACACAATTACACAGTTGCAAAAATAACTCAAGAATGTACGTTTGATTTAGCTGCATCTGCAAGTTATGATTGTATTGAATTTCAATGGTCTGGATCAGCTTATAGAAGAGCTTTTGTAGGATGTACTTATCATTGTGGTTAAATTAAAGGAGAAAATAATATGTTAACAATGTTTGATGAAATAATAGAAATAACTTTAAAACACGAAGGCGGATATGTTCACGATCCTAATGATTTAGGCGGTGAAACTAATTTTGGTATCGCTAAGCGATTCTATCCAGATGAAGATATTAAAAATTTAACGAAAGATAGAGCTAAAGATATTTATAAACAAGACTATTGGGATAAAAATAAAGTAGATGAGATGCCTGAACAATTAAAACACATATACTTTGATATGTGTGTGAATCAAGGTAAAGGAACTGCTGTAAAAATTTTACAACGAACTTGTAATGCTAAAGGTAAAGATTTAAAGGTTGATGGTGGATTAGGACCAATGACTTTGGG
>Ga0080013_1002816_pt1 | contig 19547 bp, 28 predicted proteins | sample ETNvirenome_6_85_FD_69236 | JGI IMG/M metagenome (GOLD analysis project Ga0080013, IMG submission 69236) | Marine viral communities from the Pacific Ocean - ETNP_6_85 (SPADES assembly) (version 2) | ecosystem: Environmental > Aquatic > Marine > Oceanic | place: Pacific Ocean | collected 2013-06-19 | reverse complement strand
TTATTAAACTGGCCGATACACTCCGGAGGACTTCCTTCTCCGCATCCGTGCGCGTTCGCCATGTTATGTGGGTTACACCCGGTATTGTTCCCGCCATAGACATCTGTATCTTGAAATACCTGACAATAATTATATGGGATCGGATCTGCTCCGGATGGAGTTATACACGATCCTATTTGTTCCGTCTGCCCACTATATATTTCATAAAATGTAATGTCATATTGATCACCTGAAGGAGATAACTCTCCGAAGTCGGGACCACTATCATCAATTATAAAAAATTCAAAATTCTCTCTCAAATACTCTTCATCTTCAAATGCTCCATCTCCGCCGCCGAGACTTACATTATTTATCCTCGATGCCAACTGCGTCGTTAATGTTATGTCATAAGATTGACTTTCGTCTACGATTATTGATTGATCAGAAAGTGTCATATTAGTACAATGACTTTCATCGCAAACAAGTGTTCCGTCAGGACATAAAATTATTGGACCTGGCCCTGTATCGAAGCCATCGCACACCCCACATCCATCTGGCATATTACATAGATAGGAACTGTGTAAACAGTCTGATCTCCAATTACAGCCATACCCAATGCATGCAGCATAAGGATCGTTGTCTTCGGTATCTGTAATGTCATTACACGAGAGAGGATTACCTACATTTGGTTTGGGTTCACATTCTCCTCCACCTGATGGAAGCCATTGACATATACTTATATTTGGGTTATTTCCATCAGAGTTGCCTTCACACGAGTCCTGGTCCTCAAAAGAATAGCATTGATCAGTAAAATTCAACCCATAGTTGTTATCATTACAATAAAATGGTATTTCTCGACACTCAACATTTTCGTCAGAATTATAATTACATGCACTAGAATTCAAACACCCATAAACTATCACTTCATCTACTAAAAAATCTACCCAATCGCCGGCGGGATAGTACTGGCTACAAGTCATCCCCAACTCTTCAGTCGGACACGGATCAAAGGGTTCATTTTCTTCCACCCACTGTGGATCGCAAAAGCCTGGATTGTCTACATCTTCCCAACAACAGTGAAGCTTACCAGTACCATTGCATACATCACATTCATCAAGCACGGCATCGCCACCGCAATTGCCAGCACAGTCTAATACGTCACCATCACAATTACAGTCGCCTTCCGGAATAGCTGAACATACAGATGTTACATTTGATGCACAAGAATTTTCCACTCCCACCACATCACATGGATAATCAGTAGCATCACCGTAAGCTGCATTATCAGGATAATTTACTCCACACACCCATAGCCATACTGTACGATCTAAAACACAATCACCAGCACAATCTCTGAACCCTGGTTCAGGACATTCATCATCTTGATCAGTGCAGTTCGACAAATCTTCATTTGCTAATATATAACCTTCAGGAACATTTGCAGAACACCATTCCACGATAGGTGGAGCTCCATTTCCATCACCATCACTATCGAAACAATAATTTTGTAATGTTGCCCCACTATTACATACACCATCACAACCTAAATCTACATTGCCATCACAATCACAGGCACCATCTGCAATACCACCACCACCACATACACCGCATTCATCCCATACTAATCCACTACCACACACATCATCACACCATCCAGTAGATAAGCAATTGCCACCACAATCATAGTATTCTTCCGCATATTCACAGCTTCCATCATCTTGATTTGGACAATCTACAGAAATTACTCCTGTAGGTACTGCATCTGGATCACAGCCGGGATTTGGATGATTATGATTACATGCAGCAGGATCTGTACATCCTGGTATGGCGGCATCAACATTTATATAATAAGGACCTGCTCCTGATGGTAGAGGTTCAATCTCAACGTTACACTGCCCAGGAAAAGATCCTAGAGGATAATCATCATCCCAAGCAAGACAGCGGTAATGTATATCTGGGGCGTCAGGTAAAATATCATCTTCCTGCCAGCAAATATTCCCCGGCCAATACCAATTCTCTTCGGAACTCTCACACCAGGGAGGATCATCTTCTCCATAACACCCATCACCTCTATAACAACATCTATTCAGATACAAACATGCATCCCATTCGTTTACATGTCCGCGCTCCAGAGCGCGCTCGAGATCCCACTCATTACCCGAATAATAGTTACACGCCGCTCTTCCCGGTGTCTTACTCCATTCTTGATCACCATCATCAATACAACCATACGAATCGCCACAGCCAGTACAAACGCACTGACCTGTAAAGAGTAGGAAGGAAGTAAAAGGACAGTCCGTCGAATCATAAGGGCCCTGAGGTGATGACTGATACTCACACCCGCTCTGGTCCCATACCACTGTACCATCAGCATCAGTGTAACAAGTGTAAGTTCCTAAGTCGTCGTGTTGATTACTGCAACATAAAGGTTCAGCCATTAAGTCTAACTGCCCATCATAATCATACCACTCCTCGTGAATGGACTCATACTGTTGAGTATATTCATTCCACTCAAATTCTACTTTTGTATATATTTTCATTGAAGTTTTACGGTCTAAATCCGCGAGCGCGTAACAGATCGGATTTTGAAATTATTTCTACTTTACATTGTGCACCAAATCCAGAATAAGGTACATAAGCTTCATCTGCTTTTACATTCCAGCGCCAATAGTCTGGGTTTTGATTTAAAGAATTGTCTTCTACAAAATTAGATCCATCCTCATCGACGCTGGGATTATAATTAGCAACAATAAAATACCATTCTTGTAGATCAACTGGAACTCTTGTATAACTGAATACATACCCTCGCCCATGTTGAATTGGATCTGACCCGAATGTGCTAGAAACCCCGTTATAATTAAGTCCAGTATATCGTCGTTCAAGAATTGGTGCTTCGGGAAAGATTTGCGGTCTACCCGCCCCTCCATCGGGCCCTCCAACATGTGAATCCCGCAAGTGTCCATCTTTATCTCTAACAACAAGTCTTATAAATCGTTCTGTATCTGAATCGGCAAATGATCCGGTTGGTCGCCAAGAGTAGCCGGTATTATCCATATATTGTGGACTAATATATCCATTTTCACCAACAGCTTTAACTGTGTATGTCTCTAACATAAATCCTTTAGGATCTTCCTTCCTTAAGGGATTTCCAAAATTGAATAATGTTCCACCACTCGTTTTATCTAAAAATTTAACCCACATTGTTATTGTAAACCCCTTATCAAGCCATAAAGGATTCTCTGGGTCTGGTCCAATTAATCCCACATCATCACTTTCTTCATTTCTTATAATAATAGCTTGATTCAAATCTCTTATTTTTAAATACCCCTCAGATTTGGGTACATATTTGGGTCTATCATCTTCTATTTCTGCTTCGATATCGTGTTGCAAAAAATAGTTTTGATTTAAATCATCATGCAACCACTCTAAACTTTTAGCTGTATTTTCATAATCTTCATTTGCCTGTAACCAAGTAATACTTTTATTTTTTTCTTGGTCTGGTGGGGAATTAGATATATCATAAGTCTGAGAAAATAAAGATGCAGAATCTGCATTGAAAGTCTCTGTAAGATCGTCCCCATCTTCATCTGATATTGCTCCAAAAGTTTTAGGTGATGGGGGCTTTAATGTATTATATTTTAGAAAAAAATCATTGATGAGTTGTTGTCTAGTAGTTACTGATGGTAGCAGTTCGAAAATATTAGTATCTAAAACTTGAGCGGCCTTGTCTGAATCTATAAAGGGTTGTGATATTTCTTCAAAATCAACAAATTGACCTAAGTTGTCTTCAAAAACATCATCATCTTGAAAAGTTACTACTTGACCTGCTACCTGAAGTTTAAAAAAAGTATTTACATCCAATTCATCAGTTTGTACTGCAAGTTCTATAGAATTTAAATCGTGTTCTGTGTTTTGGAAATACGTGGTATAAATATGATCAATTAAATCGCTATCTTCAAAATTAGCTTTTAAATCACTACCATATAAAACTAATTTATCATCTGATGTTCTGGGATTTTCTTCTCCCGCAGTCACTACTTTTCCATCCCTAACAACTTTTTGAAATTGTGATATACTTTTCCCAGCATCAGAAAAAGTTGCAAATCTTTCAATAAGAAGTTCTGAAATCCGATCTAGTATATCTTCTTTAGTAACAATAGGCATTTTTATATTTCCTAATATATTATGATCTTATTATAAACTCAAAATTGTTATCACAGATTATTTCTTGTGAATCGTCATATTTTATTTTATAAAGTATTTTATAAGCTCGATTGGGATAAAATCCATTTAACCATTGAATAAAATAATTACTTGTTGAATCACAACTCATTGATGTATAAGCACTAAATGGTATAATAGTTTCCCCTGTTGCCATATCAACTATTGAATATGAACCGCTACCCTCTGGAATAAAAGATCCCGTTAATGTTTGAACTGAAGTAGAAAAATCTTTTTGTATATATCGTTTTCTGGGCATTACTCTAAATTTAACTTTATCAGTTTCTTTATAACTTTCTCTCAGACCCCTCATATATAAAATATTATCAACTGCTCCGCTAGATGTCATTGGCAATAAACTTCCTGTATTACTCCCCGTACATGGTTTATGATCATCCCATCTCACTTCTAATTTAGGTGAATAAATTGTATTTGTTTGAGAGGAAAAGAATTTTAATTGACCGAATGTACTATTATTAGTCTCTTGACTTCCCGAAAATCGTAATAAAAATCCTTCGTTTGATCCGCTTAATAGCCAATAATTAACAATATCAGTAACATCCATATTAATGTCGGGAGATTCATATGAAAACGATTGAGACGCGTCTGTACTACCGATAACTACAGATGGACCATTACCACCTACTGCTGAAGTAGAATCGGTTCCACCTTCTAAGGCTTGAGATTTATCACCATTAAATGTAAATAAAGCAGATGAAGAAGCTGCTGTTAAGTTAGCAACAGTTCCTGCTGAACTACCGGAAAGTATTACAATACCAGTTCCACCTTTACTAGCTGATATAGATAATCCGTGTGTTGCTACATTATCATTAATTGAACCTGTTAAATTATTTGCGCTTATATCAACTGAAGAGCCTGATTCTACAAATATTTCAGATGAATTATTATCAAATACTGATGTTGAACCACTTACAAAAATAAAATCAACACTACCAATTGTAATTTCTTGATTTGTATAATTACCAGTTGAAATTGTTAAGGTTCCACTTGCAAAAGTATCTCCCACAGCAGCTGTACTACTCCAAGTTACCTCACTTGATCCTGGATAATAATTTCTATTGTTCCAACTGACTCCATTTGTTGCTTTTGGATTATCGCCAAATTTTCCAATTCCTTCATCCCACGATTGTGATAAGGGAAAGGCTGCTAATTTATATTCAGTTGACAATTCTTGAGTACCCGCAGCTTCATATAGTCGTAAATAAAATTTTGGATTAGTTATATCTCCTGCGACAATCGATTGTGAAACATTTATAAATTCGGTTCCTGCAAAAGAAATTAATGCTCGAGTTTGATAATCAAAAGACTGATTCCAGAATTCTTTTTTTATTTCAAGTATTTCATCCTGCCCGAAATTTTGATCTCTATAAGATGTTCCATCAATATGACTTGACCCACTTGATATCCAAGCATCTTTTGTCGCATAAATAAAATAATGCATTTTAATTTCTCCAAAATATTATTTAAATTTTACCTAACCCTACCTTTAATATTTATCCCAGGATTCTTAAGTTCAAAAACTGCTGGTGTTTTTGAAGGTCTTATAACTCCTTCCTGCAGTGCAGCTTGGAAGTTATATTTATAACCATAACCAGAAGTACCGGTATCTTCCCAACCTCCAGCGCCGCCAATAGCATCAGGGTTCCATTGAGTGAACCATAATGGGGGATCAAAAGTTCCAAACTCACTTGAATCTAAATAATTATTATCTTGAGTAATGCAAACATGATTTATAGCTCGAACTCCTTCTACTCCCATTAATTCATATTCAAGTTGACTAACATAAATTGGTTGTCTAAATTGCAGTTTAATAATATTAAAATATCTTTCTATAACATCCATACATCTTAACTTAACCCCTTGTTTATTAGCATCTTTATTTGAAAAAACATCAAATACAACTCCAAAATTTATTATATATCCAGGTTTAAGATTTACTTCATCTGTAATCATTCTAAATTCATTTAAATATGTCTTTAAATTAACACCTATAGGATCATTTGGAGTTTGAACTAAATTTTTATTATTATCGTAAGAAAGTAAGTAAACATCTATTGTTGCCGAAACAGGCATTATATTTCTCCTAAGTTATAAATGAATCAAAATCCGGTGAATCTTCATACTCCTCTCCTCAGCCGCTTATTGGCGCGCCTACATCTTCTTCTTCTTCTGGGTGTTCTACCTCATATATTGGGGGTCCCATGTCTCTATTTTTTACAACATAAACTTTAGCTACATTTCCGAATTTAGCGGGCATATTCATAATTCTAGCTTCGTAATCTTGTTTGGTTACACATCTATTTTGAGTAGTAAAAAATGCTTGAGCTCGATGGCGAATCTCTTCTATTGTTTCTAGATCTGAACCACCACTTGCGGGATGTGTATTAGTTACTGTAATATTAGAAGTATCTGTAGCACTTCCCGCTGCTGTAGTTAGAGACTCTATTGTAGTTAAGTCTCCAGAAACAACATTTGCAAATACTCCACCACCTATTCTATAAGTTACAATTAAAGTAGTATGCATTGGTGTTTCACCTAATGTCGAATATTCATCTCCTAACATGGGATCTATAGAATCTGTTAAATCTTCAGTTATTCCTGGAATAGTAATTCCGACTTGTTCAGATTGTAAAAACGCAGATTCCAAAGTTTGTCCACTTCTTAGTATTCCATTACCAAATATAAGAGATGTCGTATTATCAGCATTCACTTGAACTATGAATTTTTTACTTGTTTTTACAAACTCAAGAGAATACGGAACAGGAAGAGATACTATTTCATCTCCTGCCAATGTGGTATAAGCATTTGTACGATTACCATCTTGAGTATAGTGAAGTTCTATTGGTACTCTATCTTGAGCTAGATAATCAACTTGATGCCATTTATTTCCATTTGAATCTGATACGCCAACTATATCAACTACGTTTGTATCAATTAGTTTTAATTCTAAAAATTTAGTGGGTGTTCCAACTGAAAAACTTCTCGTCTTTGTTTGCCCCGATATAGCTTTAACTTTTCTAGTTAAAGTCCATTCATTAGTAATTCCGTTGAGATCTTGACCTGAGGGAAATCCTTGCCCATCAGCCGCGGCATCTCCACTACCGCTTCCGCTTATTGTAAAATCAACCACATCAAGAGTTTCAAAAATTATATCAGAATCAGTAGCTGATGAAATTTGCATTCCGGAGTCAATAATAACAGCCTCAGAATACGCTGGACTATCTCCTTCACCCCCATCGCTAATAGTCTGTTTAACCGTTAAGATAGCGTGCGCGGGAATTATAGGTTTTACTCTATACCCCAACATATTTGCTATGTTAATAATATTTCTTCTTTCTTCAGCTAACGGTAAGAGCATTTCTCTGTATTGTTGATCAATATAAAAGTTAAGAATATCGCCCACATATGCTGCCATTTCTATTAACATCATACCTGGAGACGTTTCATTAAAATCTTTATATGTACTTGGAAAATAACCTTTAGCATATTCTATCAATGAACTTTTTAAAGATCTAAAATCCTTAGCTGCATAATTTGTATTAGTTTCTCCAAACTCTTTTACATTATATGGCATTTATTTTCCCCTACTCTGAAATATTAACTTGTACTGATTCTAATGTATTAGGATCTTTAGTTATATTAAATTGAATAAAAATTGACATTGCATTTTTACCAACACTATCAGTTTTATCCATACTTATAATCAAATCTCGTATTTCTACAAACGGTAGCCAAAATTCAAAGGTGTCTACTATTTCATTTTCAATAGTAACTCTAGTTTCATCTGTATATTGCTCGAATAAAAATTTGCGTAAATTTAAACCTAAATCGGGCTGCATCAATCTTTCACCTTTAGTGGTGCTTAATAACATTTTTATATTATTTTTAACTGCTTTAATAGTAGTTGATGTAGATGCAAACCACCCGTCTGATCCGAATGATTTATGAAATGGGTAGTCTATACCTACAAAAACGTTTTCGTCTCTATCTGCTATATAAGGTTTTTTTGTTGTATCTATTATTGCCATTTTTAATCTACATCTACTCTATCCGAGGGATTGAGTTTAACTGTGGCATATGTATTCCACTCTTCAGTTCTATCACTACCTCTTATTTTTTTTGCTGGCTCTCCTAGATATGCTCTACCAGAAGCAGCTATATCAACACCGTCCATTAAGGTAGTTTTTATTACCTCAGCAGTAGCTTTACCAGTAACTGTTGCTGGAGGACCTGATGCTCCTGCTGGCCATGTTACATAAAGTACTTTCGAAATATCAACATCAACCGGTAGTGGTCTTAACAACGTTAACTTATCAATTTTTAAATCTGCGGACAATGAAGTAATAATAAAAGTTTGAGCTTCAATATATTTTACTATCGCATCTGTAAGCTTTTCTGCCATGGTATCAATGTTTCCTGTATCACCTTCCGCATATTCTTTAGCTCCAGTAGACTCTAAAAATATATCTTTTATTTTAGATTGTAATCCCATACATTAACTTCAATTATTAGTTTTACCGTTTACTTTTTTCATAAAACCTCTATAATCTTTCTCAAACACATTTACAAGATATTCTGGAACATTATCGGGATCAACTCCCATTGAAGCAACCATCTGTTTTCCGGATACTTCAACATCAGTTGAATACTGATTTTGTAAAATAGTATTCATTGAGTCGGTAGTAAAAGTTCCATCCCCTAAAGTTTTCCACTCTTGTGATGTTTGAGCGGTATCATTTAAAGCTTCATTTAAAAGTTTATTTGACGAAAATGTGTTATTTTTTATGTTGTGCTTCGATTTGGACTTTTTAATATTATTATTTTTTAAAGAACGATCACTTATTTCTTTAGACATAAATTCTTTTAAAAGTTTTTTCATCGATAACCGCACTTCTTCTTTTACTATATTTCTTATCATTGACTTAAGCTCAGTTTTTTTCATAATACTCTCCTATAACTAAGATACATTCTCTTCAATAAAATACTTTGAACTAACAAAATTAGTTGCTCCTTTTCCAAGAGCTGATTTTATCTCTTGAAGTTTTTGATTAAGTGTGCCGGGAGCACCCTGTTGATACCCTAGAGGCAAAGGTGCTCCTTGACAATGTCCATTTGCTGCTATTAAAATATCAACCATTTGCTCTAATAAAAATCTTAAATGCTCTCCAAGAACAAGTCCCTGTCCGGTTTCTGTTTGTTCTTCTGAAGTTTCCTTTTTGGCTAGTTTTCCTATATAAATATTACCCGACTCTAATATTATTTCTTTATTAGATGAAATGGTTAAACTATTTCCGGAACCAATATGAATGTTTTGAAAGGCTGATAAAAATAAACTTTCTCTTTTAGCATTAATTGTTATCCTATCAGATGATTGCAAGAGCTGATCTTTATTATATTTATAAATAAGCTCTGTAACATCAGTCCCCCTGTTAACAAAAGAAACTAAATCTGCGGACGTTCTTTTTTTATCTTTATCTATTTGTGCTTCTGAATCTGCTAATATAAATGTTAATTTTTCTTTATCCATGCTATCAGTAATTGTTCCAGAAAAATGCTGATTGAGTGTACCGTTCTTGGTTATACTAATTAATGTTCCGTCAGCAATACTTTCTAATTCATTTTCCGGATGTCGTGCATTTGAAATTATAATATAAGGATTATCACTTCTACTTCCTAGTCTAATACTATTTCCATGTCTACCCTCAAACATCATATCTCCGTGGAGATCATAATTCACCTCATCACTTTTTTTATCTAACTCTGGATCAAAATCTTTTTGTAACCTGCAATAATCAATAGCTGTAAAATCATTACTTAATCCCATAGCATCTCGTGTTGTTCTTGGCGGCCCTTGAAAGCTTTCCCCAAATTGATCCCATATATATTCATCAGTTTCAAAAAGAAAGTCATGATTAAAATTTGGTTTGTTCTCTGTATTAAGTGGTCCTAAATAATAATTAATACCTCCAAAATTACATAATAAAACTTGATCACCTTTAACAGGAGTATCAACTATTCCTCTCAGCAATGGATAATAACTCTTTGTGGCATGGTACCATCTAGTACTGGCGCCGTAGTGTGCAGTTGCTGTAATAGTATTTATATCTAGATCGCTTCCAAAATCGGGAGAATTTTTACTCGTTATTACACTTTTAACAACCCCAGGAACAAACTGTAACCATATTAATTGTGGTTGAGCATTTTTGAATACACCTTTTCGACTATGCTTGGTCGGATCTATTTCTATAAACGTTGAACTCATTATTTAATTCTCTAAAACTGGATTACTTCGTTTTTTAACTTTATAAAATTTATCACTCTGTTTTTGTATTTCATCAGCTGTTTCTTGCAATGTATCAATTAAGTCTTCCTTTTCTTGTTCTGTCAAAGCTAAACTATCTTCATCACCTCCACCTGCTGATCTAGTTATAATTCTCTGTAATACACTAGATAACTTAACTAAATGTTCGTCATTTTTAACTGCAACTTCATACACTTCTTTTATTATAGGAGCAATAAGAATTGCATCGTCAATAGAAGTAATAAATCCGTGAATTTCCTGGATAAGTAAATCTAATTGTAATTTTTTACTTGTACAATTTTCGTATATATCTTTGGTTAATTCCTGGAAGGTTTTACCTTCAAAAATTTCAATATTTTCACTCATATTATTAATCCCTTAGATTAGACATTAAGATACTCATATATAAATATAAGATGTAAAAAAAATATATAAAACACTGTAAAAAAAATAACGGTTTTATGTATGTCATTAATATATATATATACATTAAGAATATTCTTTAAAATAAAATGGGGTTATGAATAGTATAATACTTCATTATAGTTATATCATACTCTTTATTTTTTTTTATTATAATAATAATTAAATAATAATTTAAAAAAATATATAATTAATAATAATTAAATATCAATTTTAACATCAATTAAAATATTAATATTTATAATTAAATGCGCGGGGAATTAACATTGTTAATTCCTGTAGTGTAAATAGCACACTAGTTGGATCGAGTCTTGGCAGGCGTTAGGTCGCGGAGGGTAGGCAGGTATACTAGAGGTAGGGGTAGAGAAATCCCCTCAGGAATTAATTTATTAATAATCAATGTTACATAACCAGTAAAAATAAAAAAAATGAGTGGTTTGAAAAAATAATATATATGTATATTATATATGTTTTTTGACATTTGAAAATCAAAAAGCACTGAGATTGATCGTCTCAGTGTGAGGTTGACTGAATAACGGCTTACGTTGAAGGGTTGTAAGGTATCCTGATCCTCCGTGGTAGAGAGCGTTACCTAAATGTTGGTGGCGTTGAATGACAATTCGTGAAGGGGTTTGAGTCAACACATAAAGAAAAAGATAGCCTACTTTTTCGCTTCATTGAGAGTACCCGAAAGGAAACCTCTCTGAAAACTGGTCGAATAAGTCTTTCTTGAGGACTAAGACACTTGGGCTGAGGAGTTGTATCCGCTTCAACGTTCTTTAATCGGAATGAGAAGAACTGAAATAACTTTCAGCAGTAAGGTATGAAGTAAGAGTATCAAGATGACTAGATGTTGGATTGGCGATTCCACACCTCAAAAATTTTCAAATTTTTTATTAATTTAAACATATTTATTTATGAAAGAATTGTTGCTCAGAAGAGAACAATACATAAACAGAATATCAAGGTTCAAAAGAAATTGATATTCAATAGTTGACTAACAGTAACTAAATAGGAGAAATAAAATGACTACACAAGTTGCATTCCGAACCACCCCCCCCTTTTTTGATAGGGATAATTTTTTAACCCCATTCGATAAAATGTTTGATCAATTGGTTGAAACGCAGTTTCCAGAAATGGTAAAAACTGTTGGTGTAAGACCATATCAGGGTTCAGCATATCCAAAAGTAAACGTATATGAATACGATGACAAAATTGGTATCGTTGCTGAAATACCCGGATTAGATAAAAAACAAGTATCTGTTGACGTTGAAGAGGGAACACTAACTATTAGCGGTGATAAACATCACGCTCTTGAAAATAGTGGTGCTAAAGTTATTCGTCGAGAATTAAAACAATCTTCATTTAAACGATCTTTTGAATTGGGTGAATTATTAGATGGTGATGATATTTCCGCCAGCTTTAAAGATGGAATCCTTTCTATTAATATTCCAAAAGTTAAGCCAGAAAAACCAAAAACAAAATCAATTAAGATTTCTTAATATGTGGAGATAATCGAACTAAACAATACAAAGTATCTTCTGCTTGAAAAAATATCAGTTAATTCAAAATTGGGTTACGAAGCACTAAAAAAGAAATATAATGCTGATATTATTTTGCGGCGTGAAGATACTTTGTATGTTTGTTCACAAATTATTGATGCTGAATTTGATGATGTTATTACATAAAAAAAATAAATAAAAAAAATGTTGGATCTTTCATATTTTATTCGTATAATATAAACATGACAAAACAGACAACAAAAATAAAATATAATAGTTTTATTGACAATAACATTAAATATATGCAATGTAAAACTTGTGGGAATTATGTAACTGGGGTTAGCGATAATGCAACTTCTGTCACATGCTCTAATTGTGTTTTGGGATTGATTCCTTTCGAACCCCCTAAAAAATATATTCCAACTGGTAAACCTCCTGGATGGCAGTGGATGAAAGAATTTATAGATAAAGATGGTAACGTTTACCATAAAGGTGTAGCTCAACCAGATTTAAAAGATACATTACCCCCAACCCCAATTAAACCTAAAAAGAAAAATAAAAAGACACGTAAAACTAAAGAACAAATATTAATACAAAGACATAAAGAAAAAAAAATTATACTTAAGCAAGATAAAAAAAGAAAACAAAAACAAATTAAAAAAGTATTAAATAAAAAATAATATATGAACCGAGCTTTAACATTCGATGATATAAATATAAGTCCAAAATATTCGGAATTGAAATCTCGAAGTGATATAGATTTAACTACAAGATTTACAAAAAATACAAAACTTATGCTTCCGATAATTTCATCGCCGATGGATACTATTACTGAACATGATATGGCTTTAGAAATGATGAAATGGGGTGGGGTTGGTATTATTCATCGGTTTATGAGTATAGAAAAACAGACTAATGAAATTCAAATAATATCTAATGCAAATAAACGACACCTTAATAATGTTAGAGATATAACTCAAGTACCTATCTGTGCCGCTATTGGGGTTGTAAAGAACTATTTAGAGCGCGCTCAAGAATTAGTTTATAACGGATGTAATGTTTTAGTACTAGACGTAGCTCATGGGCATCACAAGTTGGTTAAAAAAGCATTGGGGAGATTAAAAAATGAACTTAAAGGAAATGTTGAAATCGTCGGGGGTTCAATTGCAACGAGAAAAGCTGCAAAAGATTTATGTGAATGGGGAGCAGATGGCCTCAGGGTGGGAATCGGAAATGGATCACTATGTGAAACAAGAATCAGAACGGGCGTTGGGATTCCCTCGGTTACTGCTCTTTTGGATGTCTGTGCCGTTGCTGATTCTTATAATGTCCCTGTCATTGCTGATGGCGGCATTCGTAACATTGGTGATGTCTGCAAAGGACTTGGTTGTGGCGCTGATGCGGTTATGCTTGGTTCCCTTTTATCAGGTACAAAAGAAACTCCTGGGGAGATTTCAAAAGTAGGGCAGTGGCCTAATGAGCAGCTATATAAAAAATATAGGGGGTCGGCATCATTAGATTCTAAATTAAATAGAGGAGAAAATAAAAATGTCGAGGGAAATTCCAAACTTATTCCATATAAAGGAAAGATTAAAAGAATTATTAATGACATTACAGATGGGCTTCGAAGTTCTTGTTCTTATGTTGGCGCATCTAATCTGGGGGAATACAGGTCATTGGTCGAATTTGTAAAAATAACAAATGCCGGAATAATTGAAGCAAAACCTCACCTATTATAATATTTATAAAAAGAGAGCTATGAAAAAACAAAAAGAAATAATATTTGAAAATATTTTAAATGATATGAATAATCATATTAAATATTTAGAAGAAATAGTCTTTGAAAGTAAAACTATAATTACTTCTCTAACTTTAACAGTTAACGATATAATTGATATTTTAATACATCAATTAAATTTAGACCCCGGCGAATCAAATCTTGAAAAAATTCCATATCAACAACAATTAGAAACTTATATAAACTCACTACAATCTCTTTCAAATAAAATGAAGGGTTTTAATGAATTCCAAAAAGAGCTTATAAAATATAATGTTAATTTAAGTGAGACTATTGGAGAATCTTAAACATTCACTACCTTAATAAATATTTAACGTTAATAACTTCAAGGGTTATCTGTTATGCAGTTATATTATCAATAACATAACGGAGAAACGACATGAACATGAAAACCGCAGTAACAGTGATAAATGATGGTGTTGGAGGATTAACATCAATTCTATCTGGCATTATCATTCTTGGCATATTTGCTTCAATGGTTTTTGAAGGTGGTATGTTTGGAGTAGATATCATTGGCAACCTAATGACAATTATAGGGCAGCTAACGAATGGTGGCTTTGCTGGACTATTAGCTCTATTAGTCATATTAGGTTTGTGGAATAAATAACAGGAGATGGTGTATGAACATCACAAATAGAAAGCTCACGTGTGCAGCTGTGTGTTTTATAGCAGCAAGCGTATTTGTAGCTTTAGGTAAAGCCGATTTCCAGGGGTGGGCCGATTTTGTAAAATGGGTCTTTGGAATTTATGCCGCTGGTAATGTTGGTGAACATGGTGCTAACGCAGTACTAAATAGAAAGTAAACAAATAATGTTGCGGCAGTTTATTCTGCCGCAACATCTTTCATCATAATTAAATGAGGGTTATATGAAGTATAGTTCTAAACAAATAGTTGCTAATCACGATAGGCTAATAGATATAGTTAATCAATATTTCGACGGGGAAGAAAGTCAAAATATTTTAAATCTTTTTAAACATTTCGAAGAAAGATTAATTGATACACCTGCATCAAGTAGACCAAACCGACATAACTGTTTTGTTGGTGGATTTTTAGATCACACATTAAGAGTGATAGATACTGCTTTGGATATTAAACAACAATTTATTAAACTAGAAGTTGATGTCACCTCATCAGATAAAGATATAGTAATGGCATCAATGTTTCATGATTTGGGAAAACTGGGTGATTTAGATAATCCATTTTACATTCCTCAAACAGATGAATGGCGTAGAAAAAAATTACAAGAGTGGTATACCTTTAATGATAAATTAGAACCTATGGATGTCGCAGATCGCGCTTTGTGGATTCTACAAACTTTTAATATTAAAGTAACTCAAGAAGTTTGGAAAGCTATAAAAATGAGCGATGGAATGTTTGATGAGGGGAATCAAAAAATTTATAGAAGGGCTGATATTAATAGAAATATTTTACATTATATAGTTCATTTTGCAGATTGGCTCAGTACTGTTGCAGAAAAACAACACTACTTTCAATCATTAGATGAGGGAATAAATTCCCCATTAACTTTAAATCATGATAATTCAAAACAATCGCAAACAAATACTAATAAGTTAAATACAGATGATAAAACCTTAAACCAATTAAAAGACAAGTTCAATGAACTGTTTAATTAATTTTAAATAATATGATGATAATACTCTTTGTTTTTTTATTTTTAGTTCTTATATTCATTAGTTATTTACTCTTTCTCTCTTTAAGAAGAATAAATGACTATGAAAACTTTATTATAAACCTTCAACAAATAGTTGAATATACGACAGATAAAATGAAACAGGTTGATGCTTCTGGTCATTACGAAGCTGATGACGAAACTAAATTCTTTTTTGATCAATTAAAAGAGCTTCAATTATTACTAAATGGTATTTTTGAAGAGGGGGAGTTAAATAGTGGCACTAAAGAAAAAAAATAAAAGAATGTATTTCGATCAGGATGTCGAAGATGCAATAATAGAATATAATCTTGAAACTGATCCTGGGATAAGAAATGAACTTTATCAAGATAGGATAGCATATGCGTTTGATAAATTGGCAGAAAATATAATTAATACTTTTAAATTTTCGTATTTTGATGCTCCATTTATAGATGTAAAACAAGAAGTTGTTTCTTTTTTAGTTTTAAATATTCACAAATATGATCATACTAAAGGATTTAAAGCTTTTAGTTATTTTTCTGTTGTTGCAAAAAATTATTTGATTTTAGTAAATAATTCAAATTATAAAAAAACTAAAATACAATATGATTTAGATGCAACATCAACTATTAAAGAGTTAATAAAAACTCACCCCCAAAATGATGAAATGTCCCATTACTCAACAGATTTTATGAACGAATTAATTGATTATTTTAATTCTACAATACCGAAGATATTTACAAAAAAAAGGGACGCCAATATAGCTTTCGCTCTTATGGATCTATTTACTGAGCGGGGTATGATAGAAAATTATAATAAAAAAAGTATATATCTATTACTTCGAGAAATGACGGGATGTGAAACAATTCGAATAACAAAAGTAGTTAATACTTTAAAAACATACTACGGCTCTCTTGCAAATGAATTTAATACTAAAGGAACTTTAACACATTTGCAAGGTATTTCTAGTAATTTTAATTTACATTGGAAATCTAGATTTCCGCTTAAAACTAAAAAATAAACTGTTGCCTTTTAGCTATTTATTACGTATATTTAAATAAAGGAGACACACACGATGAATGAAATAGATTGGGATAAACGTTATATAGAAGAATTGGCTGATAGATCCTATGAACAGTCTCTTCCACCTGAAGTTTATGATGATGGTTCAGTTAATAAATTTGGGGGAAGTACCGGCATTGATGCAGATTTTAATTATGCAGAAACGCCCGACATCGTATGGGAACCCGAATATTTAAGTGATAGATAATTCTTACTTAGAAAATAAAACAGGGAGAAATAAGTTATGAATGATGCAATATTTTATACTATTGTTGTCAGCATGTTTTCAATAGTACTATTATGGTGCATTGGTTGTCTTATAGCTAGTCATGGTTATAAGAAACGAGAAGAAGAATATTTTAAAACTAAAGTACTTAAAATGCTTGAAGACTTAACGGGGGTATAAAAAATGCAAATAATAAATATTGATCTATCAATATGTCTCGGATACTTAATGGGATTTTTAGCAGGCTGTGTTTGGTATGATTATAAGCAAGGTAAGAAGGAGGCTAAAGAGGAAGGCATTATAAAATGACTAAGCTTTCAATAATAGTTGGCACAATAATAATCTTCTTAGGATTAGATACATTTCTAAGAAAATATGGACATAGGAGGATAACTATGGAATCAGTATGGTCTTACAGTAAAATAGCAGTTCTATGGCTTGAACATATAGCTATGGTGCTTGTTGGTGTTGCAGCTGGATGGTGGATAAATAGACGAATGAGTAAGAAAGATGTTGTCCAGCCAATATTATCAAGAGAAGAGATTAGGTCTATTGTAAGGGCTGAAAACCTTGACAGTAGAACATTAGAAAATACTTATGAAAAAGACTTAGTAGAAGAACAAGAAGTAAAAGAAGAAGTAAAAACCGTGAGTGAATGCCCTGGCTGGGGTAAGGAGTTTGTTGCTGCTATAGGACAAGTATGGCTTGAGAAAAACTTCGGCAATCCTAATTATAGTAAAAATTAGAGGGGGGCAGGCAGGTACATTCTCTAGTGGGGGAGATTATGGTATATTAAATCATTTTTATTTTGATGGAGAGATAAAATGAATAAAAAATGTTTAATAGCTTTATGTTCTAAAAAGAAAGCAGAAAATGAATGTATAGCTCTAGAAATGTATAGAGGTGGACCTTGGCATGTTATTAGAAAAAACAATAACAAAGATATGGATATTTATGTATTGTCTGCTAAATATGGTCTCTTAAAAACCAACACATTAATTCAACCTTATGATTTATTAATGGATGATATAGATGTAGAGGATATGAAAGAAGATAAAACATGGGCTCAACTAAATGTAGATGATTATGATAATGTAATGATTAGTGTAGGAGGTGCTTACCTAAAAGCTATACCTGATAGATTTTTTAACCATCCAAAAGTCACATTTACATCAGCTAGATTCTTAAAGGCATTTTCTGAGATAAAACATTTCATGTTGGGTACTAAGAAGGAGGAGAAAAAATGAATGGAGAAAAAGTATTAATAACCTTAAGTGGTGGAGTAGATTCAACAACAGTATTATATCATGCTATTAAAAACTACGGTAGAGAAAACGTTGAAGCATCATTAATGATACAAATAGATGAATAATAGAAAATCATCAGTTGAAGGTGAACCTATGGAAGATGCATATTTAGATGTATCGAATTATGGAATTATGGCAACAATTGTCAGTAGAGGAAAGTGGGGTAAATGATGGAATTTTTATTTGGTATTTTGGGTATTTACATTGCTATAATAGCTGGAGTGTATCTTGGAGTTTTTACATATAAAATGTTGGGGGGTAAATAATGCAAATAATAAATATTGATCTATCAATATGTCTCGGATACTTAATAGGATTTCGAAATCCTAACTACAGTAATAAAAATGCATAAATGAAAATTAAATTGTTTCCGATGGTAGAGACTTAAATTGGATTATTCTAAAACGATCAATAAACTTCAAATGCTAATTGATTTAGTAGAAAAAACTGAATCTGAGAATGTTTCTGATATGGAGCTATTTGATTATCATAAGATAGATGCTATTACAATGATGGCGACAGTAAGAGATTTACATACGGGTAAAAAAATTATAGATGAAGATCAGCAACGAGAAACATTAGTAGACATAATGAGAAGTGCTAATAAAATATGGAAGATGAGAAATAGAATCAAAAAGGGTGACGCATCATTAATGATACAAATAGATGAAGAGATAGAAGATTATTTAGCACAGGGACAAAAAATACAAGCTATAAAATATTATCGAAATGAGATTAGCAAATTAACAGGTACTGAGCCACTACTTAAAGAGAGCAAAAAGTATGTTGATAGTATTCAAATTTATATGGAAAGAAGAAACATGATATGATCAAATTAATAATAAAAATAATCCTGTAAATTTAAAGTTGTATTTATTTGTGATAAAACTCGGAAGGTCAATGAGTCCTACCTTACCTATAAAACGGACTCTTAATCAAATAGGAGATAAGCGATGAATACACTAAAGACAACCCTTATCACTCTTGCATTCGCTGTAAGTTCTGTGTTCGCACAGAATATTCATGGTGAATATAGTACTGATGTCACCCTTGGT
>Ga0080013_1002813_pt1 | contig 19552 bp, 13 predicted proteins | sample ETNvirenome_6_85_FD_69236 | JGI IMG/M metagenome (GOLD analysis project Ga0080013, IMG submission 69236) | Marine viral communities from the Pacific Ocean - ETNP_6_85 (SPADES assembly) (version 2) | ecosystem: Environmental > Aquatic > Marine > Oceanic | place: Pacific Ocean | collected 2013-06-19 | reverse complement strand
AAACCACCTCCATCACCATGAAATGTGGGAGAATGATATGAAGACTCAACTCCGTTGGGGTTTGGGTATTATGGCTACCATCATAGGTGGTATAATAGCAGCAATGAGGTATATGTAAATGGCTAATGATATAGCATGGAATAATATTTTTCGTACAAGGGTTCGTCTATTAGCAGGTATTGAATCTGAAGAAATCGACAATGAGACGTTAGATACTCTCGCTGATATTTCTTCTGAGTGGTTTGAGGAAAATGTGGGAACCTCTTTTACGTTAAATGGAGACAATACCTATGATAACGCTGTTATGTATTATACATGTTATTTAGCTTCTATTGCCCAGAATGGTGTGGGTATTGATAGAATAGCGGTAGGGGATTTACAAGTTTATTACGATTCAAAAGAATATATTCATTTTGAGGAAATGGCTAACCAATACCTGATGATGAAGTTGGGATTGAGTATTAAGACTACTACTTACAACGCATCTCCGAACATTGGACCTGTTAAGTGGAAGAGAAACGTCCGTGGTGACGATGGAACGCTTGTGATGTATCCCAGACCAAGGGGTATGGCTTATGACCTATAATAGTGGTGGTGTGAAGCCGGGCCACATTAATATGGGCCGCGTTATTCGTAATTTAAGCCATGTGACTGACCAAAGCAGAAAAATGACATATCATAGGCTTCCTATTTTTGGGAAGGATGCTTATGGAGTGGAGTCTGGGGTCGCAGTAACACAAGAGATTTTATTACCCGACCTTCCTGCATTAATGAGGCCTGCCTTAACAAAGAGTTATAGATTGGAAAGGGCTGGGCAAAATATTATCGGGGCAGCAATGGTTTATACCGAGAACCTTAAAACTATTAAGGGAGTCGCTAATTTTGACCAAGAGAATAATACAGACTTTAATGAGATAGAAGGTTGGGATAGATTTATAGATGTGGATAGACATATCTTTACTATCCCTACAGATGCCACAAGTTCAGCATGGACAGGCACGGATTGGACATTTGTTAGCGATGGAGAAAAGATGACGGCTACTCATGCAGGTATAGCTTTAACAGGAAGCTTCACTTATACTCTTACAGGCTCTAATACGCTTGAGGCTGACAGGCTAACTTTCCAAATCAAGGCGAGCGGTAGCGAGCCATTATTAAAACAATTTAATGTAAATCATGGAACAGCTGGAGCGGCTAATACTTTAACATATACCCCAGCTACTACTCTTACTATTCCCACAGGTTCATGGCTTACAGTGGACGTCCCATGGAAATTAGGTGTAGAAGGAACTTCAGGACCTAGTAGTCGAACCGAGAATGTGAGCGGCTCTAGTATATATAAGAGAGGAAGCAGATATAATGTAGATGTGGTAGCAGGGGCTTCTTTTGACTTTGAAGACACTTTCAGAACCTTTACATTAACTACATCAGGAGCAGCGGCTGCTCAGACTATCTATATAAAGGGAATTAATTATAATAAGACCATTAATTGGCATGTTCACTCTTTGCGTGAATATAACTCCGATTATATGGTATTTAATTGCGTGCGCGTGAAAGGTAAGAGAGATTCACGCAGGAGGGCTTATGGCTGACCCCGACCACATTAACAATATAGAGCGTACTCTTATAGATAACCTTCGTAATGGTAGATATAATAATGTGGATGGTATAGGTGAAGGCTCTGCTTGGGCAAGTGGCTCTGTAAAGGTCTTTGGTCAATTTCCCGACCCTGAAGCTCTGGAGTATCCTTGCATTATGTTAGCACAGGCTGCTAATGGCGTAGATGAACAATTTATGGGACAAGCTATTTCCCCTGATACTGAGCCAGTAGGAGAGATATATGGAATTGGCTATACTTTACATTTAACAGTGGACCGAGATAGTGCTATTACGGTAAATGGTGAGGTTTTTAAACAAAGACGGTTGATTAATTATTTAATGCTTACTTGTGCTAATGTCTTAATGGATACTGATTATACTGCGACTAATACTCAAGTTTTAGACCGTAATTTTACAGGATGGCGCGATGTGGGCTATGCTATAGAGTCTGAAGTATGGGGAGCGTCGTGTGGATATATCATGACGTTTAAGAACGATAGGTAAGCTATGACTCTTGAAGATTCTTTTCTGAAAGTTACAGGTATCAGTAAGGCCGCTGATACTGAAGAAATTAGTCTTGGTTTTATTAGAAGATATAAATTAGGGGGTGAGAATTGGAAAATGGGCCTTGAAGGTCAATTAGGGCGTTATGCATGGGCCCTTACACCTCAAGATTCAGGAGGAGGTTCTTCGATGGGTCGTAAATTAGCATGGAACACTATTGAAGCATTACGTACTATGCGAGAACAGACCATGCACGTAGGTTGGACTCCCCATGAGCAAGGCAGCATTGTTGGTGGGGGCACCGATGTCAGCGCCGCACCACCACAACACAAGGGTCCCATACCTATGTGGTGGGACATGCAGGGAACAGACCCTAATACTGGTAAAGAGTATGAGGACGGCTGGCGGCGAGTAAGTAAAAAAATTGGTTTCGCAATGGCTGGGAAGAAGGGAGTGCCGGGTGGTGCTACTCTTGCTGCCGCTGAGGAACTTGCGGGCATTTTCGACTTTGAAGGACCCGATGCTGTTAAATTAGAAACTTCACGTCCTTCACCTAATTCAGAAGAAATTTGGACAGAGTTTTGGCTGGAAGCCCTTTCAGATAAAATTGAGGATTCAAATATAGATATGGACGGCGACATTAATGATTATACAGGCTGGATGAGTAAAAATAAAGATAGAAACCAAGCAGGATATTTACAATTAATTAATACGATGGGTTTCGATTTTGGTGCCTATACCGAGTCTGAAGCAATGGAACAAGCCTTTTTTACATCATTGATGGATGATGTATTTAAAAAAGCAGGCACAGATTGGAAGTCAGTGGGTGATATGTCAGGCCCTGTAGTAGCACGAGAACAAACTTCCGACCAAGGGGGTAAATTCTTTGCTAGAGGGTTGAGTCGAACTCTCAAGTCAGAAGGAGATATGCAAACGGCCTTTTTCAAGAATACAGGAGTGCGTGTAGATGAGATTGTGAAGAACCTTACGCAATATGGTAGTTTACTTGATGCTGTAGGTCGTCTTGAGTCTGAGGGGGAGAAGTCCGGTCATATTTATAGCGATAAAGGGGAGGAAAAATCCTACGGAAAGTTTGAAGGTCTTAACTATATATCCAAACAGGAAGCAGATAGGGCAATATCTCTGGCTATGCAACAGTTTTTCGGTGGTGGGGACCCGTCAGGAAAGGCTGGCTTGTTTGATTATTATATGCCTTTACCTTCGCACAGTGTTACGGGGTTTCCGGTGGGTAGTTGGTTGGGTCAAATAAGGTTAAAACCTATAATAGAAAAAAGGGCAGTCGGCAAGAACGTCCGTTTTGTATTAAAGGCCATTAATTACGCAACAAGGGCTTACCACACTGGGCTTGCCCCGGATGGCCCTTCAGGTGTACCTCTTCACGCTATAATAAAACATTTAATTTCCCAAAACATTTTAACACCTACAGAGATTGCAGCTATAACTAAGACAGCGAGCGACAGATATAATGACCATGCTTCAGCAATATCAGGGGTGGCTAATCGTGGTGGAATATTTTATGGAGAGCTTGCTGGAATGTATTCTGCGGCGATGGGTGGGGCGTCCGCTCAAATCAATATTGTTAATGTTGCTACATCTGCGGAGATAGCCGAGAATATTAAGGCGCAGATTATGAGTTTTTTTGGTGGCTCCGGTGGAGGGGAAGCAATGGCTGGCTTCTTTAGACGTCAAGGGAGAAGAATGAAGGATTTAACAAAGTTATGGGCTCATGTCCCCGGAATGGGCCCTCAGCATGTTTTGAAAGCTCGAAGTGATTGGGCAAGAAGCAACCCGAATCTAATGAATACTACATTTTCACTCAGAGAGGGTCACCCCTTTAACGTCCCATCCATTACTCCAGAAGGTGGTAGCTTGGTAGGGATTCCTTATTTCTTAGCTAAAGGTCCCTTTGACGCTACTAAAACTGAGTTCAGGCCCCCAACAGAGGTAAAGGTTCCAAACAAGGAAGTTAATAAAGCTGTAGAAAAGGCGCTGCAAGCTAAGAGAGGTTCGGCACTTATGGCGTCAGGTGATTCTATCGCACTTGGCGGTGGCCGAGAGGTAATTGCTTAGGACATAGAGGATAAGCTTTATATAGTCCTGTGTTATATATTCTTAATTGTATAGTGAAGTGTAATGCAAGTCTAGACAAAAGGAGAAGAAAATGGTATATTTCCTAGGAAGAGATGTAGATGTCTTTATCACTACAGAATCGACGCAAGATAATGATGCTATCGGAGTATCAGGCACCGCGAGCGGCAGCTACGCACATAAATTAAGTAATGGACAAACAGGTGCCACATATGAGGATGCAGGTACTTATATGTTTGCCCCTAGCATGAATAGTGCTGCGGCTGTTTCAGGTGGTAGAATAAAAGACATGACAGGTGTGGACCTGTCTATCGGGGTATCTGACAGCGATGTTGGACCCTATTTTGGTCAAATTACGACCCAAAAGATTGAACTGCGGAAAGAACATACTGTCTCCCTCACAAGAAAGAAAAGTAATCTAAGTTGGGATATAATATTTGCTGGCCCTTGTTTATCAACACAGTATGATTTAACAAATGGAACCACAAAAGATGCTGCTTATATGGGACCTCGTTGGGGACTCAGTAGCGTATCAGGTTCTGCCACAGATGGCCTAATGGGAATTAGTAACGGTAACTTCAATCCAAAATTTGCGCCCGCACTTTCGGGTACAAATTCTATATTCGGGTACCGCGTTCATCTTCGTTTGAAGAATGGGGCGGAAGCATATACCGTGCGTAACGCAATAATTACGGGACACACAGTGTCAATCAACGCAGATGGTACACAGGAAGAGACGTTAGAGCTTTTCTCGAATGTCGCACCGCGACTTCAAACGGGAAGCAATACGTTCTACACTACCTTGACGCCACAAACGGAGCTCTGATAATATGGTTTATATAACAGGAAAAGATGTAGATGTGTTTATCACAACTGAAAACTCAACAGGAACGTATATTTATTCCCTATCGGGTAATGCTGCGGCATTAACGTTAGGTACTGTTGACCCAGATATTATTAGTAATCCAGCAAAGAAACTTTTCGCGTCGAACTTAAGCGGTACGCTTGCTTCGACGGCTTCAGGTCAGATAGACCTTACTGGTTGTGATATCAGTATAGGTGCAACTGACGAAGATATTACTTATGTGGGATTCAGACAAGTTACGAAAGCAGAGATTAAGAAAGAAACTACGGTTTCATTGACACGCAAGAAGCAGGACACATTATGGGACTTAGTTTTTAACTCAGCCCGTTTTGGAGTTACTGGTTCGACACCGGCACTTTTGCCCGGTTTGGAAGAGCCTACAAATGAGCATGGATATAGAATCCACGTTCAGTTGAAGGATGACACGGAATGTATTTCTGTGCCTAATGCTTGCATTACTGGACATACGGTTTCGGTTTCGGTTGATGGAACTGCGGATGAGACTTTGGAGTTCATGAGTTATGTAACTCCGAAAATCGGACAGGCGGCAAGCGCTAACACGCTCGCTACTACCGATGCACAAATTTGAGACGGGGATAACACCCCGCCTCACTTGAGGTGATGAAATGGTAAAAGAAGAAAAAGAAGAAGAAGAACAAAATGTATGGTCGATTGATGAACTGGTTGCGCTTACAGACGAAGTGCAACATCACGAAGTAGAGTATAAAGGGAAGACGTTAGCTTTTCAGTATTGTGAGCTTACGGAATCCGAAGAACCTAAATTTGGTAGGATAGGAGATGAAATGTCCGAAGATGCTAAATTTGATTTATACGCTAAATTGGGTAGTCAAAGAGTTTTAGGAATGATTCTTAAAGCTAATGATAAAAACCCAGACGGGGCTACTGTTAATAAAGACAGCTGGCCTATGTTACCCACAACTCTTAGATATATGATATCAAACGAGATTATGGGAGTTCAAGGAGAAGCCGCTGAAAATTTTCAAACCTGATGCTGGAATCGCCTGACGCGGTACTGCTGTACATTCCTCTTATAACTGAAGTGGGAATGAGTTGGAAAGAAATTAAAAATACGCCAAGATTTGAATTGCTGGGCTTGCTTGAAGCTTATTATGAGTATACCACCCTCCATTCAATGGATGGATATACAGATAAGCAAGTTAATGATATGGCAAAACACGATAGTTCTATTAGAGGTAAATGGAGTGAATATCAAGAAACGCGACGTAAGTATGAAGATTTAACGGGACAGAAACGAAAACCTGTTAGCTTTTCAGACATGATGTGATAGAATGGGTTTTACCGGACAAGTATTTGCAGCAAGAGTAGCCATTGGCTTGGCTATGCCAACGCCCCAGTCTCTAAGCAAGAGCGGACAGATTATATCAGGTTTTGCTAAAGCGATGTATAATAAGCTGAATGCTGGTGCCCGGTCAGCAGCACAGGAGCGTTTGAATAACGCTTCGGCTAATGTTAAGAAACTTCAGGATAGACTTGAGAGTTTTGATAAAAGTACTCATGATAGGATTCAAGCTAGAGCATTAAAATCGGCACAACAAACCCGTACAGTTTTTGGTGGTTCTTTTCTTGAAAGTACGCGTAATATGCGAAACTTTCAAACGGGGTTAGCAAAACAAGCTCCTGAAGTCGAAGTTAAATTATTTAAGAATGTTGATAAGCATTTAGGCGAAGCAGCAAAATATGAGCAAATGGTTAAGAACTTTTTTAATCTTAATGAACAAGAACGTCAAAGTGTAATGAATCTTGTTAAAGACCGCGAAATAGGAGCTAAAGCTCGCTTGGACGAAGCAAAAGCTGCGCGAGATGGTTCGGCGGCTAAAGAGCACGAATATAAGACAGCAAAAAGCCGACATGAAGCGAGAAAGAAAGAACACGAAATATTTAAAAAGTTTTACCGTGATAGAAAGAATATAGGTAATGTTACGGATGAAGAGCGTCTTGAGTTAATGAAATTGTTAACTGAAGCGCTTGGAGACGAAACTTTGGCACAAGAGGCTTTAAATGATATGGAAAAGGAAGGAGCTCGGGTTGGAGAAGAATTAAGCCGAACAGCTCAACAAATGGTTTTTACCATTAAGAAAGACTTTGTAGACGGAGTGAGGGAAGCAGTATCAGCCCTAACTGCCTTTTATTATAAACTTAATCAGAATACCCAAGAACTGATAACATTTGAGCGCGAATTATTGAATGCAAATTCGGTGTTTGGATTGACAAGGAGTGAGCTATTTGATACAGGTAATGTAGTCACTGAGTTTGCTCAGAAGTTCGGTATAGAAATGCAAAACGGTGCAGAAGGTCTTTATCAGCTGGCTTCAGCTGGTGTATCTGCGAATGAGGCTCTATCAATCCTTCCCGAGACTTTGAAACTCTCGATGGCGGTTCAGGGAGACCATAACACTATATCCAAGCTTACCGCTCAGACTTTGTTCGGTTTCAACATGGAGATGTCTGAGGCAGGCGTCGTAACAGATAAGTTCGCACATGCTATCCAGAAGTCTCTTATTGAGTATGAAGATTTGAGCAGTGCTGTTAAGTTCGCATTGCCCTTCTTTACTACTACGGGGCAAAGTATAGACCAGCTACTTGGAGCCCTTGCTGTATTGACTAATAGGGCCCTAGAAGCGGGTATTGCAGGGCGTGGTCTTAGGCAGGGCTTAGCAGAGCTTGCTGAGAGTATTGGAGACAATACAGCGCGTTTCCGTGACTTTGGCGTTGAGGTAGTAGACTCTCAAGGTAACATGCTTCAGTTGACTGAGATAGCGGCTAATTTCGCAGCTGTGCTGGAAGCTGGTGTAATTAATGATACAGAGCTGCTTACTTCTCTGATTGAGGATTTAAATGTTCGTGGTGCAACGGCCTTTGTTCACTTGGTTCAGGCAAGCGACGAATTTACAGAAGCTGTGCAGGATTCAGAAGGCGCTGCTGGTGAGCTGGACGAGATGGTTAGGATTCAGAATCAGTCCTTAGGAGCACAGATTCAAATTCTTAAGAGCAACGTTGATGCTATATTTATGATGCGAGATGCTAATTATGAAGGCACTGAATATATGAATGCCTTTCACGAAGCTCTAGTAAAGGGAGTGGAGTCCTTAAGAGACCTAATAGTAGAAGGAGACGAAGGTTCCATGGTGTTGACCCAATTAGGTCAGCAAATTCAGGATATAGCGGTTCGTGGAATTAGTATAATGGCAGACCTTCTCAAGGAAGTGGTTAGGCTTGTAACGGAGTTTTCAGCAGCGGGCTTCGTTAATCTGAAGCTTCTGGAGATATATGTTATACCCTTAAAGATAGTGCTTGGTATACTTGAATTTTTAGGCCCTGAATTAACCAAAATAATTTTATCCTTTCATATATTAACTAAAGTATTACCTATATTAACTATAGCGCAGGCAGCTCATAATATGGTTACTGTCATGGCTATAGGACTTGGTTGGGTTAAAATGCATCAAGACTCAGTAATGACTGCACAACAGGGGATAATGGTCTTCTGGTTATCCCAATTAAATATCTCACAAAGTATTCGCAACTGGTTACTTGTTCATGAAAATGGAAACCTTTCTGTGGCCTTAATAATGTTACCAATAAGGATAGCTCAGACTATCGCTGCATGGCTGGCTGATATGAAGTATAATATGGGACTGTCAATGACTGTATGGCTACAGAACCATATAATTCTACAATGGATATGGCAAAGCGTCCTCCTACCCATTCTTACTTTAGGATGGACTATAATGTGGATAGCTGCTACAGCGGGCCTTATACTTGTAGTTGTAGGTCTAGGTATAATGCTTAAAAAGATTTATGATATGACAGATGGTATGGCGGGACTTATGATGTTCTGGGACCATTTCAAAAATCTAATTGTTTATATAGGAAGTGTTTATATGGCTTTTTGGACAAATGCAGCGGAAGCGGTTTGGAATTACTTGGAAGGCCCCGCAGCCGAATTAGGACAATTCTTTGACCACCTTTTCAAGATGTTCGCTTTTTATAAGAATGATATTCTTGGTTTTGTCGCAGAGGTTAAAAAATATATCCCCGGAATGGCTGAAGGAGGTTATGTACATGCGATGGGTAGGGCAGCAGGTGGCTCTATTGGGAGAGGAGGACCTTATATGGTTGGAGAAAAGGGTCCTGAATTGTTTGTACCTCATCAAAGTGGACAAATAGTTCCTAACAAAGCTTTAAATACCTCTGGAACCAATAGATTATTAGAAAGGAGTATGTCGAGTAAGGGTCCTGTGCCAGTAATGATATCTGGCGGAGAACTCGGGCATGTAGCTGTTAAGAAGTTTTCAGCGGCAAAATCTACCATGAAGAAGGTGAGCCAGAAGCTTAATCCTTTCTGAGGAATGAAATATGGATATAAAGGAAAACCGATTTTATAGAAAAATTAATATTACTGAAGCATTAGGTATTTATCCACAGTTTAAAGATTTCGCTGGAAATAATGACGAATACGTTACCCTGAAAGGTGGCATGGGTGCTACTTCTTATATTCTATCAGGTTCTACACCACCCGTTCCTATATTTGGTGAAGGAGAATTAAGTAATGGTTATTTAAGGTGTTTGGCAAGTAGTGCTAATTTATCAAATGCTGCTACCATTCCTAATGTGGAAGTTTATAAAGTTAAAAAGGGTATTCCCATAACAGAAGGGGGTATGTTAATGGCTACTGACCCTATTTCGCTTGCCACGCGCGATACGACACCCGGCGAAGACCTTTATGTTGCGGGCGCTTATCTGGATGGAGAAACAGTGTGGCATGAAGAAAGTTTTGATGGTTCTGATAAATCTATTGGTAAAGTTATACCTATTCGTAGTATTGGTACTTCTAATGTTACTTTTGAGGATGCATATCTAGATAGAGCCAATGCTACAAGCGAGATTTTTATTGGAGGTGGTAAATTCCCCGGTGGTGGAGGAAATAAAAATAAGAACTTAAAAGACTTTTTCTCGGACCCCAACAATAAGAACAATATTCCTGTAAAACCTGTTAACCCAAAAAAATTCAGAGGGCGATGGACCGTTAAAAATGACCGTAGAAGTAAAAAACAACAGTGGGAAATTTATGCGCCCTTCTGGAAATTTAAAGATATTAAAGGATATTTGAATTTCGCAAAAACTGAACCAGTGTCTACTACTATAGAGACTACTGTTGCGGCGTCTAAGAATAATACTATTTTTGATGAAATTAAAATGACTCCTAATCAGAACAACCCATTTACATTTAATACTACTACTCAACCCCTTATTTATTCGACTGTAGAGCTGACTTCTGCTAAGAAGGCAACAGAAGGACAGGCTTTGCGTATATATCACAATTGGTCTCATGTAAGTAATGTTGATGACCGAAAACGTGTAGAAGGGTTGTTTGCGCCGGGAGTAGACCAAGAATCTACTAATCCTGACCATGTGCCAGCTTTACCGCAGGTAGCTATGTTACGAATGTCTAATATTCCGCGCCCGGCAGCAATAGATATGGGCTATCAGGGTAAATTTCCTTATAATCCAAACCAATCATACGATTATGGAGCTGCTCTTCCTGAGATTAATTTCAGGATGAATATTGCTAAGTTAGGGCATAATTTACCATGCTCTCTAGCACAGGGCACTCATTCCACCCCAGCCTCTTTTTGGACAACCCAAAATAATGACCAGCAGCCTTACATAAACATTTGGGGACCAGCTACGTATGCCACTGGTAACTTTACATATGGGTGGGCGTGTGGCTTAAATAACGTGGCAGCAGGAGGAACTGGTCCCACTACTATTCAGAATAATAAATATATGGGTAAGCGAGATTCAGATAGTTTTGATACTAGAAATTTTACATACCAAAGAGGTATAGTAATGGTCTTATCCACTAGAAAACCCGAGCAGTCAGAATCAACTTTAGATATATTTCTTAAAGGTCTTTATGATGATGATGAAACCTTTGGAGGAGTACAATTTATGTCTTACTCCAATCCTTTGTATGTGTCGGGACTCAATCTTGGGGATATGGGATGGTCGGCAAACCTTCCTTCTGCTCCGGGCGGAGGTCCTTGGAACGATGGAAGTCTTGCGTATGTAGACGCGCCTAGTGTATGGATTAAACCCATTCCTATTGTCCCTAATGTGGACGATTCAACATACAACACTGGCTCTCTTTACCCACAACTACCTGTCAATGTGGCAAGTGACGCGAGTGGTTCTTTCGCTAGTAATGGAGGTTTAGGGTCTGTTCATTTTGAGAGGACAGCAACAACTGCGGACTGGGGAGTAGATAGATTAAAAGTACTTTATAATGAGTCACCCGGATATTGGTTAGATGGGAAGGAGGAGCAAATTTCAGGTCCTGATGATGGTAGTAATGATGGGAAGTGGAGCTGGAGTACTAAGAATTGGGCTCGAGTATTAAAAGATTCATGGTTCAACATGAAGCTCGTATTTAACCCTTTCGTTTCTTGTTCAGCTCAACAACAATTCGGTGGCGGCGCAAAGGGAACACGCAGCTCTGGAATTAATACTTATTCAGAAGGAATTGCAGTAAGGGCTTATTTTGAGACCGATTTTGATATTAAAACTGCACAGACAGCAACTACTTCCGCAGAGTTTGATGACGACCCCGGTTCTGTCTCAGGCGGCCCCACTAGCGACGCTAATGTTCCTTCTAAGAAATTTGTACCCTTTGTTAATATACCCATGTTTAATAAAGCTAGGGCAGAGCGTGATGTATCGCTTGGTGGTTTTGCCCTTATAGATGAAGATTATTGGCCTAGACATATCACATTTTGGTTCATGAATTATAGATGGGCAGGAGGTATTAATACTCCTACAGGCGAAACAGAGCAATTATGGTTAATGGGAGATGACGCCCTTCAACCTAACGGTGGTGATATGGAATTAGAGGCTTATTTTGATAATATAAGTTTCAAACATTGGAATACGGAAATGGATAATGCTTCTGTAGGAAGAGGACCCATTACATCAATGTTAAATATTAAAAATTATTCTGTTATTACTCCTCAACGTAATGCTTTGGGATATCAAGGAAGTTATGGTAGTGGCTTTTTAAATTCCGGTTGTTTCACTAACGCTAGTACAGGATATAACATATTGATAGGGTTGAAGGAGAAAAGGGACCTTCCTTATACTGACCCGGCAGGCAACTATACTGCTTCAGGAGGGTTTTTCCTATTCAATGGTTTTTCAACGCAACAATTTAAAAATATGGAACCACTTTTTCCAACAATGAGTTGCATTACTAAAGAACCAATGACTTTTACCGATAGTGATTTGGAGGCAGCAAGCTATGGTTTCCGGCGTTTAGGTAATCAATTAGGGCCCGGATTTCAGGGATATGAAACATCAGGAACCTATATTAACTGGAACTCAGCATCTTATAGTGGAACGAGCTTATATGGAGCCGGTACAACTAGGGATATACCATCAGGAAATTTCCCTACAAGCGGCGGAACACCAGCAATTGATAATATGGAGTCTGGTTTCTATAATACAAGTGGACTCAATAATTATAGGTCGGTTGATGGATTTTCTCAAAAAGGTCTAGGAGCTGTTTTAATGACAGATGATAGCACTGTGGATTGGCTTTCCTCTGCGGGCTCTAAAGGAAAAGGTGGAACAAAGTGGTGGGCAAAAAGAGAACATATTTTAGCGTCTGCGCGAATTATCGGAGTTCCAAGTGCCGACGCTGCTGGCTCTTCAGGACAAGATACTACTCGTAATTATATTAGTGTAGATAAGCCAGAAATATTTAATATAGCGGACCCTGATGAAGAATATGTCATCTATAGACATTTTCAACCTATCACAAGCGGACAAATGAACCCCACTTCAATAGGTGCTAACTTTTCATCTGTATCTCGTGGTTGGAAACAGGCGGGCCTCTCTGGTTCGCTTGGTCCCTTGAAACTGGCTGAAACTGGAGCTCGAGATGGTGATACCTTTTATTTTGATTGTACTAATATCATGCTAGCGGACGATAGTTCAACAATGATGGATGGAGGAGTTACGGGAATTACTGACTTGTGGATTTCACCCAAACGATACTGGATTCATATGGCCTTTGGAAGCGCATTATTTCCTGAGATATATACTAAACCACTACTGACTCCCCGTATATATGAAAGCGTAGCAATGCTTAATTATTCATCTTCAGCGGACCTAACTACTATATCAGGAGGAACAGATTTAGGAACTACATATGATGAGTTTTATTATACATATGCATCTGGCGAACAGGCACAGAAAGGTAAATCTCAAGTATACCAGAGAGCTTGGAGTCTGATGCCTGAAGAGGATAGTGACTTAGAACTAACTAAAGATTATGGGTTTGGTGTATATGACTCAGAAAAGAATGAAGGAGGTCAGTTAGGAGTTCAACCAGCTCTAATTAATACGGGAGCTAACCCTAACCGATACATAGAGTTTCCTCTTAGTGGTCTGGTACGACAAGACAAGCCAGCGGGCTCGGAAGATATACTTTTCAAGATGGGTCTCGTAGATGAGATGGATTCCTCAGACGTGATTATTTATGGAGACGAATATAGTGGGGTAGCAGATTATAAGCCTCACCTTATATGGGAATATAAAGACGAGCTACCTAAATTAAGTGAATTTGTGGTTGAACCTGCGGCATCAGTATTGGATAAGGATGTTAACTTATATGAATTAACCACAGAACCCCTTAATTCGATTAAATTCTCATGGACAGAAGATGCCGAGGATATATGGTATAGAATGTTATTCATAGATACGGGTAGCATTAGTAATAAATATCATAATACAAAACTCCACATACCACTTAATGAAGGTCCTACTACGATTGGTTCAGGAGCAACTAATACATGGTATGATTATACTACAACTACTATTGGTACTGGCACTGTTTCAACTACTGGAAGTGGTTTTAAAGCAGACATAGAAGGATTAGCTGGTTATTGTATGAATTATAATTCTGCTGCTGCTAATGAAGGTTTCTCTTTTATATCAGGACATAATAATACTTCTGTTTCTGGAACAGATTATACCGTTGTTGTTCATGCTATTCCTACTGTTGCCCCTAATGGAGAACTTATATTCAGTTATGCTACTGGTACAGCCAATGGAATGAATATTTCTTTAGAAGCTGACGGAAAGATTAAAGCTAGGCATTTAGGGACAGTATTAACAGGGACCTCTATTGTACCGACTGACGGAGAAACACCAGTTTCTGTAATTGTGGTGCATAAAAACTCATCATCTGATGGAAAAGACTTGAAATTATATGTAAATGGTGCTTTGGAAGATTATTATGGAGGAACTTTGGCTAATATTAGTGTAAGTTCGGCCACAGCGATAGGAGGAGAGTATACATTAGGTTCTGGTATGTTCCGAGGTAAGGTAGAAGAAGTTGTAGTTTATAATACTGCGATACGTATTCCAGAAAATGACACCGACCTTATAGTGAATACTGAAGATTTATCTTATAACGTGGACGCTTCCTCTGTTTATCAGTCTAGATTGTTTGCTTTCGATTACCATAATATTAGGGGCCGTGGTGATACTGAAGTGGCTTCTACTAATCAAATAGCATGGAAGGTGACTACAGTATGAGCTTAACATGGAGTCCTCCAAACGCAGCAGTCTATACTGAAGTGAGTGGTACCTTTACTTTTAGTGATGATGATGTAAGAGCGGTTTATATAGATTGGGACGATGGTGCTTCAAATAAGAAAGCTGACGCTGATTATCAATGGTGGACCACCACAGAACCTACAACTTCCGCTGTTTTAACTCATACCTATACTGCTACAGGGAATTTTAACCCTATTGTACAGGTTATTAATGCTGATGGTATGGCTTCTAAGTATCATAGAAGGATAGCCACAACTGAGGTATCTCCCTCTGTTATAGATTCAGGTTTAAGTCAAATTGCTATTCGAGATGGAACAGCTACAGCTCTTCTACGCACAGAAAACAGAACTGTCTTATCAGGTATTGATAACGCTATTTTTGAAGAGTCGGGTGCAAGGGATTTATATGTGGCTTTAGCGCCGACTGTACCTTTAGCGAGCCTTGACACTATAGCTAGTGGGACAGGCATTACATTAACTGTTAAAGCCTTAGTAGAGGACTATATAGATACTACAGCAGGCCCTATTACGAAAAACGCATTAGTTAGTGTTAGGGATATATCGGTTAAAATACCTTCTACTACATGGCAGGCCGCAGTAGGTGGTCTTAAAGTCAATGATGATACTTTCCTAATAAGAAAGGTATTAAGGGCGACTCTGGATACATGTAAACCAGCTCTTAATGGAGCTACGGCTGTCACTAATAACGATTTAAACAAACTTAAGGCTTTCTTTTTTACTACTGGGAGCTTTATTCCTACACTTCCGGGTCTTGCCTACAAGGACTCACATTTTACTTATCCTATCACTTATCTTTCTTTTGGATGTCCGGTCAAAAAATTGGAAGACAATGACCGTTATATATTAATGGATTTTACGCAAAGTAGAGCTAAAGCTAGTAATACTACCATTAGTCAATATTTTTATGACCTAGGGAAGATATGGATGAACCCTAAAGATGCATGGCAGGTTGCGGCCTTTGGTGCTGACCCTGTTTATACTACTCCTTCTGCTTTCACAAGTGGTACAGTGACAACTAACAACACAAAGAAGGTACATTACACATATACACCACGTCCAGACGGCCTTATAAATTCGGCCACAGGAGCGATTGATACCCCAGCCCGTTATGAGCAGGCCTTTAATTTAAACACTGCTACATCTGGTTGTGCTTCTTGGTATTTGGGAGGAGACGATACCGTGGACCGTGCTGACCAATTTTTAATAGATGATTTTGGTAGACTGGCAGACCAATATCATCTTTTGCGTATACAGGCTGAACCTAATTCAGGGGATACTTATAAAACTTCGTTAGAAGGTTTTGCTGGAATTTACCGTCTGACTCCACCCCCTAATTGGGGAGCATCGGGCTCAGGGTATCCGGGCGCTGGAACAGGTGAAGGTTCTGCACAGGTAATGCTTTCAGGAGGAAGCGCTGCTAAATTTTATCAAGATTCATCTGCTGATGTTTTAACCATATTTACTAATGCTATGACTAGCGGTTCTTATATAAATTGCACTCCTACTGTAGGACAGATTTCTGGTACTAATCAAATGAATAAATTGTCAGGAACCAATATAGATATGGTAGATTATGGTACAGGTACAACCGCAGGTTTTACTTATACTAATGTTACAGGAGGGGCTAGAGAAGCTCATGAATATCTTATGGCTATAAGTTCTAGAAAGACCAATAAGATTTTCTTTAATGCTACTCCTTTGGCTAAATCCTTTACTTCCGAAATGGGAACAGCTAGCAGAGATAGTACTCAAATTATGGGAGTATACTATTTGAAAGTTAATAACAAAGCCACTTTCAATCAGACTTGTGAATGGGTTCCTCTCGAATTTGAGGATACCACTAAGGTAGAACAGGAATATAGAGACACAACTAATAAAAAATATAAAACGCGCTCGGCCTCATTAGCGAGGAGCGGTTATATTACATTTGATATGCCTGATGATTGGGATAAAATATCAATAAGTGGGTTGACCGGAGGTATGAATATAGGAGTAAATGAAAATCCCGGCATGGTTCCTATTACCGGAACTCGCCCAGTAGATGCAAATTATGAAATTGAACTAGGTAGTGCAGGTACACCACTATTAGTTCATGCAACAGGTGGTGTATTTGGTGTTGGTAAATATGGTCGCTGTGTAACTATAACTGGAGCTGCAATAGGAAGCGCTCTTTCAGGGACATATTCAGCAGACGATATAGGAGCTTATAAGACTTTAGCTATAATGATAAGTAGTAGCGCCAGCAATTGGGTAGATGGGACTCTCGACCTTACCCCAGCAGATTCAGGTGGGCGAATGTATAGCGGCAATCAGGCTGGATATGCCTTTTGGGTTGCCTCTGGTGGCGGTAATGGATATGATGGAGGAGATTCTATTACTCTCCAAATTGGACAAGGTGGTAATATAGGTGCGACTTGGACAAGCGGAAATCTTGATAATTACACCTTTGACAACGCGCTTAAAAAAGGTCCTTTTATGAATTACGGAATGTGGAACGAAGATGATGAAGTACATATGAAGATTAGAAATGTGGGAATGTATGATGTCTTTGATGGTCCCTCAAAAGTATTTGTTACCCTTACGGGGAGCGCATATAATACATTATATACCACTGTAGATGCCCGTGACGAAGATGCGTGGGGAAATCTATATGGATTTGAGGATAATTCCAACGGAGTTGCCGCAGAAGTCAGCGGTACATGGGGTAATACTGAATATTACCCTTTGAAAATCGTATTGTCAGGCTCCGATTGGACTAAATTTTATCATACCACTCAATATTATAACAGGGGGGTGTCGGGAGGTGCTGTACTTCCTGCTTCTCAGTCTAGTGGTGTCGAATTATGGAATATATTACCCGCAGATAATGCCTTTTCTCAAATTATAAAAGAAGAAGATGATAGTGCATTTAATTTATCACGCTTACCTATTACTAGTGATATAGGTTTTAGTCGAGCAGGTAATTTTTATGAAGCTATTACTCGAAAAGGGAAAGTCATAGTAGTTAAAACAGGAATAACCATACAGGAAATTGGATTTTCTAGTGTAGCTCTGGGTGACGAAAGTGCTGCTGACGCTTTTACAAAATATGGCGCAGAAGGTACATTATATAATAATCTTCATAAAATTAGACGTATAATGGATGAATCTGTACCTGTATTTTGGGATGAACGACAAAAAGATGGGACATATGTACGGTTCTGGGGTGTAGTTAAGAACGTTAACGAGAGCCATAGTGAAGGTGGACCTCGAGGCATTAAGAGTTTTGATTTTTCTATGGTAGTCAAGAAGATAGCACTGATAGATGCTAATGGAATTTTGATGGCTGGTCCCTTACCCCTTGGAGGTATCGAGGATGAGAGAAATTTCACCTAAGATTTTTATAGAAGGCTCTGAAATTGACTATATTGAAGGGTCTTATTCTCTAAACGGGGGTCTAACGGCTGCTGAATTACTCGTTCAAATACCTAAACCAGCTGGTGATTTCAGAAAATTATGGAATCGAGAAATTACCCTCTATTTAAATGATTTTGACACAGTTCCCTTGTTTCGGGGTTGGATTAAAAGGGTTGCTCAGGACCTTAATAGCATGGAAATACGTGCAGAAGATGCTTTTGGGTATCTAGTAAAAGCTGGCGGCCAGACACAGGCTAAACTTACATTGACTGATAGGGATAATTTGGATGGACTGACTATGGGTGCAGCTCTTATCAAGGCCATACAAAAGGCAAACTTACAGGATAAAATTGGAACAGACTATATTGGCGATACAACGCCTCCAGTCCCTACTGCTCCTGCTCAATTACGGGGCAGCATGACTGTGCATGATATATTATCAGAATTGCTTAGTAAAGCAGTGGATAATAGTGGTACATTACCTAGGCCTAATATAGCACGCCTTATAGATGATGGCACTAATACGCAACTCATCATAGAGCTTGAGAGCGATGTAGAGACTGATACTGTAGTGCATACATATACAGAGCATGATAACATAATAGAGCTTAGTATGATAAACCGTAAAATTCCTACCTTTATTACTGTAAATGGAAAAGATGGAGTGACGGCTACATTTAAGCATACAAGCGCTATTACAGCCCTAGACAATAACCCTCTAGAGGTAGATAATGACACCCTAGGGTCACCAGCAGAGTGTCTGGATTTTGCCCAGAAGCTTTTTAGAGCCAATTTAAAGAATCAGTTCGAGTATGGACTTGAAATCACTGAAGGGGCCTATCTGGTTGAAAATGACGTTATAAAAATAGTGACTGATGACCCCGATTATAATGGAAATTACAGACTTATTGGGAAACAGGTAGATTTTTCACCTGACTCATATTCAATCGCGATTACCATAAATAGGAAGCCTCCAACTTTAGCAGAATATCTATCAGCTGAAGACAACTAACCGCGTGGGTTAGCATATCCGGGGCTACCAGTGCTACCGATTGTACCGTTCCCTTGTCCAGATTGGTTTGCTGTAGCGTAATTTCCGAGGTTTGCTCCGCCGCCATTGGATTCAGTGTTTTCAGCAGCAATAGTTCTATAATTAACCGTCCCCGCTATTTGGCGTTCACCTTGCAGTGTAACAACATTATCGAGGCGTCCTTCTATACCACCAGCGTCAAGTCCCATCTTGCGACCATAGCCTGTTATATCCGTTACCATAGTAAACCTTATATACTAACCCACTATATAAAGATATTGTCGAATGCGTTATAGTGGCGCACATGAAATGCTGGATGGAGATGATTTCGACAATTTTGGAGGAATAAATGGCACTTAAAGATGGTAT
>Ga0080013_1002812_pt1 | contig 19553 bp, 27 predicted proteins | sample ETNvirenome_6_85_FD_69236 | JGI IMG/M metagenome (GOLD analysis project Ga0080013, IMG submission 69236) | Marine viral communities from the Pacific Ocean - ETNP_6_85 (SPADES assembly) (version 2) | ecosystem: Environmental > Aquatic > Marine > Oceanic | place: Pacific Ocean | collected 2013-06-19 | reverse complement strand
TGCTGGTGGTCGGGTCTACTCTAGTAAGGCTATTACCTTTAGCGGTGTAGTTGGTTCCAGACACCTCATTACTTGAAGTATACGCTGTGGTTGCAGCCGTAAAGCTGGCACTATTCGTATACAGAGCAATTCTGAAGGTGTTGCCACCAGAGTTTTTAAAGTTATGCACAGCTTCCATTAATTCTTTCTTAAAGCTGGTACACATGAAGTTTCCGCTAAAAGCCATTATAGCCTCCTAATTATCTTTGCTAGACTGTCATCGCCAGCCTTTAGAGCTTCATTATATAAATCGGTTTTGTAACCCTCGATTCCCTGTCTAACATAAAATTCAACCACTTTATGTATATTGTCTTTAAATGCCCTTGCCTGTTGTTGAATCAAAGGATTTGCGCTATCTGATACTGAAACAATCTTATCCACACATCTTTGAGAAACCTCTTCTGGAGAGGCTCCTCTTTGAGAAGTGGTGTGAACCTCAACCGAACCCATTGCCGATGAAATTTCTGCGCCTGATGGAATCATGCTTTAGGCATCCTTACTGCTCCCGATCTATAATTATCGGTTGTGTCATACCCCTCACCAAGCATTTTTAATTGCGCCATTGCATCGTCATAACGCTTTAAATACATCTGCATTACATCTGCATCGCCTTTTAGAAAGGTATACGCTTCAACTAAACAGCCATAAAGCAGTGCAGATTCCGCGTTAGTGCCTAACCAGCTTGTCCCATCTGCTGATGTTGTAATTGAAGTAGGTTCGTGAAAATAATGGATTTCCACAGTAAAATTAGTTGTTCCTGTCTGATAAGCAGGAGTTGGCCCGATTAAAAAATGTGTGTCATCAAAAATAGCGTAATATCTTGGAACGCCAGTCGTTGATGAGGAAGGATACGTTTCTCTTATAAAGTTAACGTCCTTAAACAACAAGTATTCATAACCAGAATTGTCAATTGCCATTGAATAAGGGGCTAAAAAATCAGATGGCATTGTTAAATACTGATTGCCCTGAGTTAAAGATCCTGTTGAATTTTTTCTAAAGTCAGGTAACTGTACATTTTTAAGTATTCTGTTTTCTGCCTGAGTAATAAAGTTAGGCAGGTTGGTGACAAACGTGGTTTCCGTTGTCTCCAGATAATCCTGTATTGCTGTCTTTAATGTTGTAAATGTCCACGCCATCAGGAGGTACTCACCGTTACTTGTCCTACTTCGCCTTTTATATCAAGACCAAGGGTTTCTGTTCCATACAGCTCAGAGCCGCCACCCACAGGATTCCATGCAGCTAATGACCTGCTTTCAGAAAAGTTTTTATCTGGTCTTGGATTTCTAAGTGCCTGTGCGTCACCAACCCTTATTTGACCTAACCTGTATTGAGGCTGATCTTGATCAACAACATCCCTACCAACTCTTAATCCGCTATCTCTTCCATTGACAATTTGAGGAACAAGCTCTTTTAAAGGATAACGAAAACCAGTTCTGTCACAAAAACCAAACGCTCTTTTGCCTTCTGCATAACTGCTCATAATATGTTATAACCTCCCGGCGTTACATAAAGAGCCGCTTTTTCTCTAAAAGCATCAGAAACCATGTTCCACTGTTCTTCATATATTTCTTTTAAAACAGGAACAAGCTGAACAGATTCTGGTCTTTTTAAAGCAATATTATAAGCTAAACCAGAAACCAGACATGGCAAATAACGATCTGGAACATCCATGTTATTTGACGCTGGCTTTCCAGAATCTTCTATTCTTTCGAGATAATAATAAACAAAGGTATACGTTTCCTGTGAATCAGGAACAGGCCACATGTTAACAGTAATATGGCTAGGCGACCTTTCAACGTAATATTGCAAAGGTCTTCCTTGTGTTAACTTGTTAGTCAGATGAGAATATTGAACCGCTGATATTCTTTCCATTGTTAAATCTGACTGATTGCTTGAATCACCTGCATCTGTTCTTAAAGATGCTTCAATAATTTCTATTCTTTCTGCGCTTAATGCATAAGCTGCCGTTCCAGCAGTTAGAGTGTGAGAAGCATTTTTTACTGTCCACAAATTAAGCCCACGGTTTTGCCATTCCAGCATAAGAAGATCTAGACTTCTTCTTGCTGTCTTATAATCATAGCCACTACGAAGCTCTAGCCCCGCTCTTTCGTAGGCTTCTTCTATAATTTCGCCCAAATCAAGGGTAAAGTTAAACGATTCACTAGTAGCCATTAAGTGACAATTCCTCTAGTTTTTCCTCGCCTAGCAAGGCCATTACGACATTTTGCGGCTTTTATCTTTCCGCCATGATTTAATTTTTTAGCTTCACTAAAAGCAATTGCCATAGCTTGATTTCTGTCAGCTACTTTTTTACCAGAACTGCTTTTTAAGGTTTTGTCTTTAAACTCACCCATAACTTTTTTTATTTTTTTCTCTTTTTTACTCATCAGAAAATTTGTTTTTTATTTGTTCTATTTTTTCTTTTGCCCAGTTAATTATTTTTTTGCAAAAAGAAGCTAATAAATCCCATATTTTTTTCATAAAACTTATTATGGTTGCCATTTTACCTTTTCCCGCCAATAGTATTAACAATATTATTATAAGCAGATGGATTATTTTTTAACCACTCTTCAATAGTAGTAAACCCTCCTTCATTGTCATACATTGCATTTGGATTATATCCCTGTTGCGGCTCACGACCACCTTTTCCTCCTCCTTGTCCAACTGGAGGTCTATTAGAAGGGGTAAAGCCTCCCTGATTGTCATACATTCCGTAAGGGTTGTACCCCTGTTGCGGCGCACCTTTTGACGGGCCTCCCATGCCGTAGTTGTATGAGTTGCTCGGCCAGATTTGTACTTCAGGAGGAATAAAAGGAGGGGCTTCAACCATTGGAACAGGCTTAGGAGGAGGATCTGTATTTTCTGGTGCTGCTTCTGTTGGTTGGTATATGTTTTCTCTCCACCAGTCAGAAAACGCTGACTGCTCTTGTTGTTGTCGGTAAGGGTCTAAAAACTCATTAAACTCACCAAACAACGATTGAGCAGAAGGATTGTTTGAATAAAGTTCAGACTGATACTCATACTTAGGAGAACCAAAATAAAAGTCCTTATTAGGCTGATCTTCTGGGAACATTTTTAACAGTCTTTCGTACTCAGACTGATCTATAGTGTTATTCCCACCTATAAGGTTATTTTGTTTTGCCCATTGTAATATATCTGCTCTACTAGAACCTACTGGATACGTTCCAACGTCAGAAGTATTTCCTCCTTGATTTTCAGGCGGATAAGGGCCGTCCAGAATAGGCTGATATTGACCATAATTAAAAGTATAAGGATTAACACCAAAAGGATCTGGATATCCCTGCCCCGGCCTTCCAAATGTTTCAGGCTGCCCATACCATCCAAATGCAGGGGCATTATTCCTAAAAAAGGAACCTGTTGTTTGGGGAAAATATGGTCTGGCATATGGGCCACTATAGGGATTCATCCATTGAGTTCTTCCCCAGTCAGGCATCATGGGAGGCTGCATAGACATTGCATAAGGATTCATTGGCATTCCGTAAGGACTCATGCCATATCCATGCCTTTGACCAAACCTATCCTGATTTAAAATATTTTGCACAGAATAAGGAGATCCTCGATAACTTCCCCCATACATTTGAGGAGAGTAATTTCCTCCCGCTGATCCGCCAATTGCCATATTTCTACCCTTTTTTCCGTTTAACGCTACGATTTTTTGCTTTACTGGTTACAGAAAGATTGCTTGATTTATTATTCATAGGATTTCTGTCTCTATGATGAACATCTTTTCCGTCCCCTTTCTTGGCTTTTCCTGACGAAATCATCTTTCTACGAGCAGCATTTCTCCCAGCCCTTCGCTTTTTCTGCTTGGGCTTGGAGTGGTAGTTGTCGTATTCTTTGCGATAATTCCGCATTACTTCTTCTTGGTGGCTTTTTTCTTAGCAGGAGCTTTTTTGGCTGGAGCCTTTTTAGCTGTAGCTTTTTTCTTAGCAGGGGCTTTCTTTTTGACTTCCCATGCTTCATTTTCTTTTGTTTCAGGATTATCTTTGACAAACGTGCCATTTTTAGTCCTAGAACGAACCACCTCATGCTCTTTGCTCATTTCCTTCAAAACCCGTTTCGCTTCCGATTCGGTCATCAGGTCAAAGACAACGGTTTCATATGTACCGTCAGAGTTCTTTATACCAACTTGGTATACAGGCTCTCCAGTACTCCAGTTTCCGTTTTGAAACACTTCAAGTTTAGCCATAATTTTTTACCATAGTCATTACAACAAAGTAAGTATCGCCACTGGAATGTCCAGCAGTTGTAAACAACACATCGCCTGTCTTTCCCGTTCCTGCATTATTAGGAATGCCAGCAAAGGACGTAAAATCAAGCGTATCCGTCCAGTCTGCTGGAATATTCATAAAATACTGGTCAGTGTCAGCATCGAGGGTGATTTTCACCCCCATGCCGATTGTACTGAAAGTAATTGATGTAATTGTTACAGAGGTACATGCTGACCCCGTCATGGGATCAGCAGAAAGCGCAGACACATCAACTTTTGCGACATCGCTTTCACCTGTACCGTCACTGATATTGGTGAACTTCATCACACAATTTCTGCCACCATCTTCAATGGTTTGGGAAGTTACTGCATCTGCCATTTTCTATCTCCTCTTACTCAAATGGAGTGGCTAGTGTGCCATCGCCATGTAGGAACGCTTCACAGTGCCAAACCGCAGCAGTGGTAGCCTTGAGGCGAATAACGCCACCGACCAACCAGCCTTGAGCAGCCGTTCCAAGATCTATTGTATCGTCATCAGAAGCGTCAGGGATGAAGGTATTGGTGTCACCAGCAGTTGCTGGGTCAAAGATCTGAGCAAATCCAGAATACAAGTCATCTGTATTTCCAGTATTAATCTGACCCGCACCAGTAAAGGTGGTTCCAACAATAAAGGTATACTGTAAACCAGCAGCCGCAGTTGGTAGAGTTACAACAATACCTGCCGCTCTGTTAAGGGTAAAGACAGCACCTGACTGGGTAGAAGCTACTGTATAGGTAGCATCTGTAATACTAACGATGTTGTCATAGGAAGAAACATATCCAGTAGTGGTTATGTTACCACTAGTGTCTATATCTAGGTTGGTAGTCACAGTGCCTGTACTAGACGCTATGCTAATTTGCTCAAACCCGTTTTCTGAACGGACTGGGCCATTGAAAGTCGTATTCGACATTTTGATTACCTCTTTACGAAAGGATTGGTTTTAGCGTCTTCGTAAACGTCCACTGGGTTGGTCGCTAAAACTGGATTTTTCCCAGAAATAAGAAATGTTCCACATGAAACACTTCTAAAGAAATCAAAAAAAAGGGGGGCAAAGCCCCCCACAGGGTTATGATGTGCCGGGAGATCCGTAGATTCCGAGAGGGTCGGACACACCAAAGCTATACCGCTCTCTGGCTTTGTAACGGACGTTACCCGTATCAAAGTCGCCATCCATTGAAGTTTCAAGCGCAGTACGCTCAAAGTGCTTCATTCCGTTAGGAATATCAGTGATAACAAAGAAGGCATTGGTATCAGTCAAATAGTGATTGACTGAGTATCCTTCAGGTATCGCACCATTATTCCTTATGGCGTTGATATCGTTGTCTGCTGATGCAGGACGGCCTTCTGATTCTAGAAGACGAGTCGCAACAAACTGCAACGCGGGCGGAACAACTAGCCGTCTAGGACGAGCTGCAATCAACAAGCCACGCTCATCAGTAAATCCAGCAATATTAATTACTGCATCTTCTAATGAAGTTTCGTTGAGGTCAGCCGCCGTTGAAGGTCGGTTGCTATTCTTTCCACCGCTAACAAGCGGGTGGCCGTCACCACCAGTTACACCGTCACCATCAGCAGTAAACAGGTTAACCCCGTCACCTGACTGGTAAGCGTTAGTGAAACCGTTGTTGAGAGGAAACGCCGCTTTAACCTGCTTGGTATACGCCATACCGCGAGCCAGTGCCTTGGTATATCGAGCTGAGAGAGAGTCATAGAGGTTATCCTCCATAGCTTCTTCAGTAATCGAAAATCCCATAGCAATGGTTTCGTGGTTGTAGCGAGCAGTGAACGACTCCTGCGCCGAGTCATAGCTGATGGCAGAACCTTCAGGCTTAACTGGTGCAGCAGCAAAGCCGGATAGCTTCACTTCCTCTTCAAATGAACGCTCCGAAGATTCAGTTTCATAAACCAACGTGTGTTCATCGTCATACTTCTCATATTCCATACCAAATAAAGCATTTAGGCCGGGGAGAAGCTCTTTGAGCATCTGCGCTCTTGAAATAGCCATTTACCTAGCCTCCTTAAATGCCAGTGGTGTTGACATACTGATGACCTACGTTAAATTTAACGATTACGTCAGTATATGCATCACCTACGGTACTTGTAGGGCCGTCAACAAAGTCAATAACCCGAAGTGGTAATGTATTCGTAGTAGCGGCAGTAGAACCATCAACTGCATTTTTACTACGCCCGATTGTTGTTGATCCAGCAGTTTGAACGACTGCACAGTTATTGCCAAGGTTAGTTTGAGCTAACGAGGCATCGCTTTGCATTCTCATTAAAACATTAGGATCATCTAAAACGTAAGCCATAATGTCGGTAGCAACAGTAGATGCTGTCCACATTTGAGAAAACGTCTTTTGACTTGTGCTTGGATCTGTATAAGAACAGCCCATAAACACGCCTACAGTAGTTAAAGCAGTTGTTCCTGTGTCTTTTTCTACTGTTCCTGCACTTGTAATTTTAAGAAAGTCTCCATAAAAAATACTAGTTCCATAGGAATTAGTAACCTTTAAATGGCGAACTTTTCCAGTGAAGGAGCCGCTGGCACTTAATGTACCGATAGGCTCTGCTCCCGAAGGAGTCGCTGAAGTAGCCATATTTCTCTCTCCTAAAGAGTAATGGTTAAACTAATAGAGACTTTCCTGTTTAAAGGTTAGCCTCTGCCAAAGGTTGTGCGCGTAGTTCGGTCTGGGTTAAGGAGAGGCATACGCGGGTCGTTCTCCTTCATAAAGCTGTTGTCAACAGATTGCATCTGCTGTTCAGCCATCTCTTGGTAGTATTTTTGACGCTTTGCCATTTCCTCTTCAGGAGCTTTGCAAAGCAACAATCCGCCTACTTCGATATTTCCTTCAAATCGAGAGCCAACATCAGACATAACATGAAGCTCTGGATGATCGTCTGCTTTCACAGCAATCCATCCATCTCTGAACTTCTGAGATACATTAGTGTTGTCGGCGTGACCCAGTGTGCTGGTTCTAACCCATCTGAATACCCACCCATCCTGCGGGGCAGGTGTTGGGAGTACAGATGATGGAACCCATGAATCACTTTTTCTCTCTTCTAGTTTTCGGTCATCCTCAGACCTTGGGGTGCGCTCTTCAGCCATTATCTTAGTTCCTCTTGTATGAGTTGCTTGGCATACTGTTCATTAGTTAACCCTAGACGCTTTGCGAGAGCAACTTGGGTGTGCGTTAACTTCACTTTGCGCGGCCTTGCACCATTGCTTCTTGAAGCAGGTGCTACTACCGTCGATGTTCTTCTGGAAGGTGAAGAGGTCTGCACATGGCGACCATCGTCCTCCCCGAAATATTCTGGAAATTTGTTTCGCATAGTGCGATCTATTTCCTGAAAATATTCATTGGAATCAGGATCAAAACCCTCATTCCTGACCAGTTTTTCATGCACTCCGTAAGCAAGTGCAGTCATATCCTTATGCTCATCACTGCCAAACCAAGGATTTTCCCTTGCCCAATTAGATGCCTTTTCAGTCGGCTTTGGAGCCATTTGAGGTTGTGGCTGTGCTTGAGCTGCCCGATCTAGTCGATGAGGCTGTTGCCCCATTGATTGAACATACTGGTCATATTGCTGTTTACGCTGTTGAAATTGATTTTCATAGGTATTTGCTTCTCTTAACTCTGAAGAGGCATTTAATAATGCGTCTTGAGCCTCAAGAACCTTATCAGTTTCTCCAGATTCGTAAGCTTCTTTATATTGAGATTTAGCCTGTTCTACTGCCATTGCAGCACGATCCTTTATCTGGGTGACTAACATAGCCTCGCCATTCTGGATTACATGCTGATATTGCTGGTTTTGGTTGGCATATTGTTGCGCCACCCTAACCGCTTCTTCCCGCATCTTTTCAGCAGCTTCACGCTGTCTGCGCTCTTCGTGTTGCTCGTACTTGAGCTTGTTGATGCGTTTTTTTACTTTGTCACTGTACCCCTCAAGCTCGTCTTCATCTTCCTGAGAAGAGACTTCTTTCTTTGGGGGTCTTCGATCTTCTGGAGGTCTGTCATCTATTACCTCAAGATCAAGATCAGATTCAACTTCTTCCACCTCATCTGATTTGGTTTTAATTTTAGTGCGAACTCCAAGGAATTTATCTTCAAAGGATGTTCGTGCGTCTGTCTGCTCAACTGCCTGTTCTTCGCTCATGCCTTTATAATCCCCCTTGGATCATCAATAATAGCTTCAACGCTATCGTCATTGATTAGCCTAAATTCCTTGCCATGAATCTTAAATCGAGTTCCAGAATATGATCTCATTAAAATAAAATCGCCTTCCTTACAATACGCTCCGTTAGGAAATCGCTTTTTATCTTTGTAAGCATCTGGGCCGATTGCTAAAACAAAACCACAAATAGATCCGATTTCTTCAAGATCCATTGTTTGTTTGGCTTTAAGTATTCCGCCTTCAGTTTTTTCTTCAGGCTCCGGCAAAGCAATAAGGATTTTATAGCCACTTGGTTTAGGTAGCTGGTGTGCCTTTTCAGGCTCCATTTCATCCACTTTCTTAACTGCTTCCATTTTACTGTCTCTTGCACTGGAAATTAGTGTCCAGAGTCACTTTGCGCCGCCCTATGCGGAGAAACTATGCGCCCTCAATCCTTTGGTTAAGATCAAGTAGCTCTCTTTCTGCAACTGCAAGACCTTTAATAATGCCTGTACAGTGCTGATATTCGCCAAAATCATTACATCCGCCGCCAGAAATATGATCTGACATTTCATTCATTTGTTTGCGGATTTCTTCTTGCAAAACCTGTAAAGCGTTTGCTGACAATCTATCTGTCATTGTTATCAATCAAGTCGTCAACCAAATCCATACCCATTCTAAAGCCTTCAATAGATTCTCTGGAATCTATTTCTTCACGCTTTATGTTATCTCCTGCAACTTTAGCCCCGATTTTTGCAGACTCAATACGCTCTTCCATATCAAGTTTTTCACGATCAAATGCTGCTTTTTCCTGTGCTTTTTGTAAATCAAGCTGAATTTTAGCCATTTCAGCTTGCGCTTTAGCTATTGCCTGACCTTCTTTTATCTCAAGTTCTTTTTGTTGCATCTGAATTACAGGATCTTGTTGCTGTTTGGCATTTTCTTCAGCTTGCGCCATTTGTTGTGCTTTTCCAGTCACCTGTTCTGCTGCCGGGGCAACCAATCTGGACAATCTAAGCTCAATATCTTCTGGCAAAGGCTCGTCAGGAGGAGGAAGCTCGACACCAAGTTGTTTTTCAATTCTTTGCCTGTAGGCAAATGCCATATGCTCCTGAATATGGGCCGCCATTGCTGCTTCTATTGCTTTTGCGTTAGGAGCTTTCTGTAAAAGATCTATTATTTGCGGATTTTGTACCGCAGACATGTGGGTTTGTATGTGCGCTTCGTGATCTTGGTAGATAAATGCCTTGACAGGCTCTCCAGTAATAATATTCATGTTTTCAGAGACAGGATCAACTGGCTTCATGTCTTTTTCTGTTGGAACAATCTGATCTGCGTCTTGTATTCCCAGAACTTCAAGCATTTGACGATGCAATAACGGCATATCGTACATTTGAGGGGCTTGAGCCGCCAATTGCAGTGCCGCTTGGTACTGCATAATGCGTTGAGCCATCGTTCCTGCGTTAGGATCGCTCACTGGAATAATATCTACACGCTCATCAAAGTCCTCTGACACCAGAGGATCGTCAGAAAGCTCATACGGATACGTTTCCGGCCCATGATCACGCACAATATTTGATAAAATCTTTAATTCTTTGCCTACAGAGGCATGAACCCGCGCCTGAACTGCGCTCATTACCTTCATTTCACGCTCTAGTACCGCTAGAGTCGTGCCTACTGGGGCTTCTCCGTTGATATCAGAGGCTTTTACATCCGCTGCTGAAGCAAATCTTCGCCCTTCATTAACAATATCTGCTAAAAGCTGGTAAAGGACGTTAGATGGCTCCTTATAAGGCAAGAAAGTAATACTGTCCCGTATTGCTCCGCCGGGAACATCTACATCCCTGAACTCGCCGGGCATAATCGGGGTGTCGTCACCCTTGATTCTAAGCCCTCTAGCCTTCAAACCGCCGGGAAGATTAGCCAGAGTTCCTGCATCAACCAACTGTCTAAGCAGCGAGGTGGCTGACTTGGACAATCCGCCAATCATATGCACTAGACCAAAGCCGTAAAACCCGAATCCGGGTAGGTATTGGTAGTGTACAAAGTGCTGGCGAGGCATTTTTTTAGGGTCATCTTCGTGCCAGTTGCGTCTGACAGACAGTATTTGCCTTGATGACTTATCTATAGTGACAACATAAGGAAGGGCAATCCCTGTTTTTTCGCCACCCTCCATATCCTCAAAGCCAGCCATGTCAACATCAACATGCATTTCAAGCAATGTGTGTCGATTATCAAACTCGTAGTTATCTGAATCTCCAGTTAAACGATTATACTTTTCCTGTATATCACTAATATCAGGAGAAGGGGCTGTTAGATCAACATCGCTATAGAAACCTGCTACCTGCAACTTTCTTATTTCGTTAGAGGTTTTCTTCATAACGTGTGTTGCTCTCTCACACGTTGTTAAATCTGCGGCTCCGTAGCTCACTACAAAATCTTCCGCCGGAACAAACATGGCACAGGGTCTGCCCATGTTCGGATCGTAATACACCTTCCTGAACGCTGAACCCGCTATCGGGAGAGAGAAGAGCAATTTCTCTGTTTCAGTACGGTATTCTGTCATTCTTTCAGTAATCAGGTAGTTGAGATAATTTTCAACCCTTATTGCCTGACTGGTCTTGTCGTCCGTGAGTTTCCCTACAATGCGTGTCTTTACTGGCCCTGACGCAGGGTATATCTCTTGTATGGTTTGCGCCTGAAAGCGAACCACTGCCTCTGAGAGCATAGGATGGAATACACCGCATGCCCCGTCCCAAGGAATACTTCGATCTTCAAACTTCAAGCCAAGAAGATCCAGACCCTTCATGTAGGAATCTTCCCAGTCTTTCCGGCTTTCCTTGTCTGCCATGTAAGCAGAAACAAGCTCTGCCGCCAGACTTGTCAGATCCTGATCGTCCATAAACTCCGCTAAATTAGAGTCATGGTTCATCCCTCCTGTTAAGGGATTGTCAGGATTAAAATCAATCAACACACCTCCATCCTCTGTCCCAATAGAGACAGACTCTGGATTGACAACTTCTATTTCAAGCCTTTCTTCCTCAAAAGGATCAGGCATAAAAGGAGTTTGTGCTTTTTCTATAGCCATTTATTTGCCATATTTTTTGTTTTTCCTGTTTTTGCCAGAAGACTTCTTTTCTTTCTCAAAAGCCGCATCTAGTGAAATTCTTGATTTACGCATTTTTTTTGGACGGGGTTTGCTGAAAGCTGCTACCTGTTCTTTTATTTTCATGGCTTTCTTAACTACCGCTGAACCACGATCAATCAAAGCTTTAAGCTTTTCCCTCTTAACCATTCTTCCTGAAAAGTTGTTTTCTTGCTGCTCCTGACCCTCTTGCTACAGTTGGTTTGACAATGGGTGCGCCAGAGGAAGCAAATACTTTTCCTCCTTTAGCCATGCCTTTAGACTTTTTTTCGTCAGCCTTGACAGCTCCACCTTTTGCATAGCCTTTAGCTTTCATCTTTCCGCCAGCTTTATAACCTTTAGATTTCTTCTTCATCATTAACCTCAGAATACAAATTATCAAAAACTCTATTTACATCCAGCGTGTAATCCAAATCAGACTTACTGTAATGGATGTGCTGAGATGGTTTAAAATCAGGTGCGCCTTCTCCCATTTCAAACCAAGCGGGATGGGACACCCTGACACGATTATTCGGTAATGCCACGATATTGCCTGTCCATTTACCTGCATCCAGTAACTCTAGGACATGAGACTGCTTATGTTGTGCAGGGTCATCACCTATCTCTGAATCGGTGTAATCTACCGTAAAATAATACTTGGCGGGATATAACTCGCCATCAATCTTTGCCAACCAAGGGCATGGAGTGCATCTGTCGAGAACATATACTGCATGTGTTCTTGATGAACAATCCCAAGGCTGTGCTGCCCATACAGGCATAGGTTCAGGCCATTCTTCAAAAGGAGTATCACCTACAAGAGCGGTTATAGGCATTCTTGCCCACATTGCCCCTCCATGAATATTAGGTTCATCAGTGTCATATGTTTCAGCACCAGTAAATAGCATCTGAAAACTAAGACATCTACAAGGGATTGTAGTTACCGCAACTGCCATCGCATGAATAAACTCACCATGATACTTCTGATGACCGTGCGTATACTCTTTTCTTACCCAGCACTTAAAGTGTGGGATGTTACTTTGCAAAAAAGGCACTAAGCCTCCTTAGTTAATAAGCTGTGGTATTACAGAAGAACCAATTAAAATAACGTATATTCCCCAGATCATGGCTTCCAGACGATTAAACCGCTGTTCACCAGATTTAAGGCGTTCCTGAATGTGTTCATAACGCAAGGCGCATTCCCTTTCGTGTGCGCTAAGTTCCGCTGCAACTTCACTTGCTTCCACTACCGCCATCAGATTAAGCTAAGTTTTCCGCCTGAACTGTAATCATCTGGCAGAGAGTGTCTTTTTGGCAGTGTAAACTCGACAGGACTTTTTTTGTCGGGAAACATAGTTCTAGCCAGATAGTTTGCAGCTATTTCTGGACTTGGAATAAAACCCGGACTGTCCCTCATAACATCTAAAAAAGAAAACGGAAGTCGCGTTTCGTCTTCTTCATCTTTTTCATAATACTCTATTTCCCTAGATCCATCAGAACGTAAAGTGTTCCCTAACCTTACTGGATTAAAATTATATTCATCTTTAATCGCAATAGTGCCGTCTTTATTTCTAAAAGCGTTAAATTGACCTAGAGTTGTTGCTATATTGTAATCATCTGAAACAAAAGAATCTTTTAATGATTTTAAAAAATTAAACTGGTTTATCTTTGATTTATCTTCTGTTACTGGCTGTCCTGTAAAATCTAATGTTTGAGCCGCAGGAACAACAGACGTTTTTCCTCTAGTTCTTTCAAAAGAATCTAGCTGATCCATGTAATTATTAGATTTACTAATAAGAAGGTTGTCAATTTCATCCTCAGAGCGAAGTCTTGCTATAGTCCTATAATTTCCTGACTTTCCTCCACCAGATCCTACTATTGCGTAGCCTTCAGGCACTGGATCTTCTGATCCAAGATTGTCTTGCCTAATCAGGTTTTCGTTATCTGTTCTAAATCTAACTCTAGCTTTTTCATACAAGGGAGAAGAAGGATCAAGCCCTTCCTGCGTCTGATATAGCGCCTCCTTTATGCTTTCTTCTTTTAAGGTGTTTTCTCTTTCCTTTTTTTCAATTTCTTTATACAAAAGATCAATTTGTGACGGAGAAAGGTCTTCTGCCGTCATTAAACTGCCTTCCTCTTCCTCATCCCGCATGAGATGACGAAGAAACATTCTGGCGTTTAAAGGAAGTAAAGATGCCAGTCCGTCACTCATTATAAAACACCTGTTCCCATTGCTTGTGACGCTTTAACGGTGTCCTGAAATATGGAAGAAACCTAGCGCACCACACTACAAATCTGTTTACTTTGTCCCAGAACCAAGGCAATGGACGCATTACATCCAGAAACAAGATAACCCGGTTCTTATCTGTATAGTTGGCAGCGAAATGCTCATAGGTGTCATCAAACACCACCACCTTGCCTTCGCTCCAGTAATATTCTTCTTTGTTGCATACCAGAAGACAGCCTTTGCCTTCCTTTGGTATATGCATTCCCATGTGCATCCTTAGAACGCCTGACCACGGCCCCCGATGCGGCATTAGAATCTTTTCCGGCCCCAGTACGGAGAAGTATGCCGATACAATCTCAGGATACTTGTCCAGAATCTTCATAGTGACAGGGAATTGCTCACAATTCTTTTTAAATTTTATATTTCCCGCTTTAAGGAAAAACATTCGCCACTTGTCATCATCTGAAATATATAGCTGATCTGGGCTTATGTGCTGAAAAACAGGGAAATCATCCACCCGTTTTATCATTTTATTCAGTTCTTCAAGAATCTCTGTATAAGATTCCTCAAGTTCTTGGGTTGGCCTGAACCATTTCTTTGGATAAAAGGTCTTTTTTCCTAAAAGGCACTTTTTCCTGAAAATAGGCCGCAATGCGTTTTCAATAGGCCAAGTATTGATAAGGGAATAGTCCATTAGTAATAACTCACTGCCTTGCGATAAATAGGTTCGTCCTCTTCATCGGTATGTAGCTTCAGGAACCCGCCCTGCCTGAATCTCAGGAGGGCTTGCGTAGATGAGTCTACCAAGTCGTCATGCTCCCCTGCCGGGAAAGATGCAAACTCTTCGATCACATTCTCTGCAAATCGGGTTTCTGGACACCACACCACGCCAGATGCGAAAAGATCCGCAATGGCGTTTACTCTGGCAATTTTATCGTTGCCACGGGACGGTGTGTATTCCGATACAGGAATGCCCATCGCCCTTAACTCAAATATCAGCGGCATGCCCGCCGCCTTGCCTTCAATGATGAAAGCATCGGGTTGCACTTCCTGCCACATATCAAAAGCTTTCTTTTTGAGTTCTGGGAACTCAAGACGCTCTTTATAGGCATCAAGAAGGATTATGTTGGGTATCGTCATTCCCTCATCGTTTGGAATGTAAAATACACCCCATGTGGTGCAAGCTGAAAAATCAGCCCGTTGGGTTTTGAGGAATGCCGTGTCCCAAGATTGTATTACAAACTCGCATTGGGGAGGATGGTCTTTTTCCCATCGTTTCCACCACTCGCGTTTTACTAGTGCGCCTTCTTCGGCGGTTGGGTTTTGCTGGTACTGTGCGTTCCATTTAGGAGCGGGTAGTTCATTTTGCAGCGCGGTTAATTCCGCGAGATTCCAGAACTCAGGCCACAGGGGTTTCCCTGACGGCATAATTGCTGGAAATTCTATAACTTCCCATTCATCGACACCTTTCCTCTGAACGGAAGCTTTAATAATCTTGCCCGTAAGATCCCTCATATGCCATCGTGTCATCACGATAACAATTGCGCCTCCGGGTTGTAGACGCTGGCGAGGGCCGGATGTGTACCAGTCGTAGGTTCTGTCGAACACTGCGGGGTCTATGCTTTGTCCTTCCTGTTCGCTGTGAGGGTCATCAATTATCAGGAGGTCTGCACCTTTACCCGTTACTGCACCACCAACACCTATGGCAAAGTATTCGCCACCCATGTTGGTACTCCATCTGCCAGCGGCTTTGGAATCAGCCCTCAGTGCCAGCTTGGGGAAAACCTTTTTAAAGTCATCGGAATCTACCAAGTTCCGAACTTTTCGCCCGAACCCAACCGAGAGTTCTGCGGTGTGGGCGGTCTGGATAATCTTCTTTTCTGGATATTGCCCTAGAAACCACGCAGGTAACAAGTAGGATGCAAATTCAGATTTTGTATGTCTGGGCGGCATATTGATAATAAGACGCTTGAGTTCACCTCTGGCAATCTTTTCAAATGCTTCCGCCATAATCTTGTGGTGGCGACCCTCGATAAAAGCGGGCCACATATGCTGCACAAAACCCATATAGCTATCTTGCGCCTTCTGAACCTTTAAAGCCTGTTCGTAGTCTTCAAGCAGCTTTAGCATTTCACGCTTTTCTTCAACAGGAAGATTAGCAATATTGTTTATATCAACTTGCGATAACATGTCCTACCTTTTAAAAGACGCAGTTATGGCCTTCCTTCCTGATCAGATCAGATCAGATAATAACTGATCAGAACAAATCATGTATTGTTCATTACCAAACATACACCCACAAAGCGCAAATGAATTACGTTGTAAATGGGTTTTCTAGTAATTACTAGGTAATGAACTTACCTCGGAGTATAGCATTTAAGGGGGGATTGACTTTAATGTCAATACTTTTTTTGAAATTTTTTTGCATAATTTTTTAGGGTCTGGGACTCCTATGGCTTTTTCGTAAAATTTTAGGGTCAATACCAGTCAATTAGAGTCATTTTTTTTGACTAACCTTGAAAATTTTGGTGTTCTAATGAGCAAAACAGTATGTATATATTTGTGAGCGGGTGCGCGGATTAGGGGGGGTCGGGGGTCGTGTCCCTTATCCCGAACAAAACAAAAGACTTCGATGATAGATCTAAAGAAAAGATTAATGTACTGAGCCATTATCGTCCGTCAATTGTGTTGACTTGTTAACATCACCGGATAGCAGTGAGAGCTTGCGTTCCAATTCAAGCGCGATGTCCTCAGCACTACGATTATCCGTCACTACTTCTACCTTATCCGAGAATAGTCCTGACACAGTCTTGCCTAGTAGCTCGGCACTACGTAATTGAGAAGTACTAGCCTCCTGCTCGCCAGTGATCCAGAGCCGCAAGTGCTTTAGAACTTGGTCTCTGTCAGTCACCGCTGAGTTGACCACTGCCCTATCCCTTTTCGCCTGTAGCTCTTCAATCCTCAACCTAACCTCAACCTTACCTGCAAGTCTCGAAGCAAGTGTATTAACACTGTTAGCCGTGGTTGACTGTTTCACATTGTGGGTATTCCTATATGCATTGCTAAGTGATTCTCCACGCGCCACTTCGCGGCAGAATGCCATCTGGCGGCTAGATAGTTTCTTGGTCATAACTCCACTCCTGATATGTATTGCTTCCAAGCTACAGCGCACCGTCAGCCATATCAACTACTTAACACCAGTATTTGACAAATAAAAAAAGGCTCTTTTCTAAAAGAAAAAAAAGTTTACTGATTTACTGTTTTACTATTGACAAATGCTGTAACGCTCTCAATCGCCGTCTGAGCAACGATAAGACCCTAACCTATGCCACGGTATTAAAACATCGCTAACGTGGCTGTACGTCAATTTAAGGTAATTTCTTTTTACTTATCAACGACTTATACGCTATACACTCTTTTTATGTGAAATAGTGATGTCAAGTCTTGTAATTAACGTCAATCGGTGTTAATCGCGCCCGCGCATGTTATATAGAGTCGCTACCCTGACTTTAGAACCACGGTTAAATCTCTAGTTCTATGGTGTAAACATGTAAATATAGTTGACGCGATATACCAGAGTGTTATTCTTCTCATACCTTTATATATGGAGTAGTAGCTAGCCGACGCGGAGGCTCAAAAATGTGCCGCGAGTCTGAAGGAGTTTTGTGGGTCTTGTTTGCTTCACGCAATGGACGATTGATTTAGGATCGGGGCTACACAGAATAAACCGGAGGGCATCTACGGGAGTGCGATAACACTTATGAGGTTCGCGCTTGGTCTACTGACCTAACCCTGTCGGATCATAGGCAATCAACCTACCGACGTTTTACGAGCGGCTATCTATGTATAGACGATTCAGTCAATAGAGCTGAAACCGCGACACTCTATGCAGTAAACACACTATTCAATTAACGCTAAACAAATAGGAGATTGTCTATGGACAATTCATTTATCGGTAATGCGGCTAACGCATTTGTAATAATGCCGATCACGCTACGGATATGGCGAGGCAAGACCACGCTAAAAAGGGCGGCTGAGAAGGCGGCTCAATTAGCTGGTGCTGACGGCCATGTACAGGACAGTTCACGGTTAAATGTGGACGCACTTGGTTCAGCTCAATCTGAACTAAAGACAGTGATCAGGGCATATGACGCAATACGCACATATGTCTATCGCAATACACTCCCCTTCACACTTGCTGAGGAAGGTGAACACAAACGTGGTGACAGGCTGGTGTTTGTCGGTGCATTGCCTGAGGTTCTAAGTGATCTACAGGATCTTGAAAGTAAGGCATGCGCGACTCTGGATACTTTCAGAGATGGGTATGTAGAGATGTATAACGCATCCATCAATAGCATGGGTGACTGGGGCGGTGAGCTGAAAGATAGGCTACCCACTGCCGATACAATCGCCGGAAAGTATGGTGTTCGTATTGGCAATCCACAGCCAGTGCCAGTGATGGATATGGAGAAATATGCGTCTATCCCAGCGGCACTAGCGAATCAGATTGCCGAGAGGAATGCTGAAACCCTACGCAAACAATTGGAGACTGCTAGGGGAGAGGCGATATCCAAGACGATCACTCAGCTAGAGAGAGTGGTTAAAAATCTGAGTAATGAGGGCGGCGCGATTTACGATACCTTGCTCAGAGATACGAAGCATTGGGCTGACATGTTGCAGACGGTTAACGCCGGAATTGATTGCGATACCAATACCGATGAACTAGCTAGAATCATTCGGGAAAAGGTAGCTAATGTTGAGAATAAAGAAGAATGGAAAAATTCAGATACCAAAAAATCGGAGGCTGTACGTGCGGCAACAAGCACGGTTAAGTCTCTAAAGAAGGTGCTGAACAATCCTAATAAAAGTACATCGCCAAGAAAACAAGGCGAGATAATTAACGGCGGCATGATTGCCGACCTTATATAAACTAGTTAAGGAGTAACTAAAATGGGACATGAAAATATAACGATCACTGAGCTGGATCAGATGATGCCTGACATATTGGCATCAGCGTCCATCTCTAAAGAAAAGCTTGGCTATGACCGACCACAGAATATGATTCTGTTATCGGGAATTGGTCAAGGCAAGACATCTTGGTGCGAGACTTCTCTCAAGGAGCATATCGCAAATTGGAAGGGCATATCACCTGACCGAGTTGGAGTGCTTATAGAGAAGCCAGCGCGACGTGACTGTCAGGAAATGGCTGGTGTAGCGATTCCTCAGAAAGGTGAAGATGACTCAGGCTATCGCCAGATATTCATGGAGTACTGTATCTCTCCGATTTTAATGGAGATTCGCAGAATGTTGGAGTCAGGCGATTTTGATTTTGTCATATTGCTGGTAGATGAAATCACGGCGGCGGCTGATCCAGAGCAGAAAGTCTGGGCAGACGTTTTCGATAATCGAGAGCATTCTATAGGCGGTCTCCAGCTACCCGATGAATGTTACATTGTCGGTACTGGTAACAGGGTGCAGGACAGGGCTGGTAGTGGTAATTTGCTCAGTCAACTTGCTGACAGGTCACTAGTCTATAACGTGACTTTCTGCCCTAAGGCATTCGACAAATTCGCTGAGTCTCACAATATCAACCCATGCATGCGCGAAGCGGCTCAGGGGCTGATACCTGAGGGATTAATGGTTGAGACACCGCCAAGCACAATCGGGAAATTCTGCACCCCACGCGGTTTTATCAACGCGAGTATTCACCTCGATCAATTCATGGCGAGTGATGCATTTGACG
>Ga0080013_1002811_pt1 | contig 19557 bp, 14 predicted proteins | sample ETNvirenome_6_85_FD_69236 | JGI IMG/M metagenome (GOLD analysis project Ga0080013, IMG submission 69236) | Marine viral communities from the Pacific Ocean - ETNP_6_85 (SPADES assembly) (version 2) | ecosystem: Environmental > Aquatic > Marine > Oceanic | place: Pacific Ocean | collected 2013-06-19 | reverse complement strand
GTCGTTAGTTGGAATGATCCGAATGTCGGTGTCTCCCTCGTCTGGCTTGAACCAAACAGAGTTAGAATCACCCTTGTTTTCACCGCGCAAAGTTGCGAGCTTGCGGCGCATAAGCTCCATATCAATTGACATTATTCAATTTCTCCTTTTGTGAATAAAGTATATCACTCTTGCTTAAGATTGTCAAGAGTTTTTTGTTGTTGTATTACGTTTGTGTGGGCAACGCAGAACCCAAAGTCTGGATGTGCAGTTTCATAGATTGCATATGAAATTTTCTTATATGCATTCTTCGGCTTTTCTTTAAGCATGTCTACCAATTTCTTATGCAGACCGCCTTCGCTGGCTAGTCTGTCATTGTTTATACATATATAATAACACAGTTCGCGAGGAGTGTCAAGGTTAAAAAGCCATTTTTCTTCAAAATTTTCTATGTTCAATATTCCTATTGCTCGGATACGATTAAAGTCTGCGGGAGGCGCAACTTGTCCTATCTCCGGTTCGGTGAATTCAAAAAAGTTTAGATAATGAACGGTAGAAAAGATTGATTCATTGAGTACATCATAATAAGTTTTGATAGGGATTTCTCCCAAGGCTTGTTCGAGATTTAAGTTCGAGATTAAAGTAATAGATTTAAACAAACCGGACCTTGCATATTCCTGGAGCACTCCAAATGCTACATTATCTAACAGCAGCGGGGTGCCAGTCAGCAATTCAGTGTCCGGTTTAATATAAAATAAATCAATTTCTCTATCTTTGATCTGTTCTAAAATTCCTAAAGCATAATTAGAACTCATAGATGCGCCAGTTATAAATACTTGCACGCGCTCTCGCACGCCTTTAAAAAAATTGGACAGATCTGGTAGGTGTTCTTCATATTCATCGGGATCGTCATAGGCTTCTATGTAGTATTCATTTTTAGTATTGGTGCCTATACTATCGTTCAGACAATATACTTGATAGTTATCTATAAAAGAAAACTTTGTTGCGATAGCTGATGCGCCGTTCCCAATGCCAATAATCGAAATCATAAAGCTAACTCCTTTAAATCATGGTAGTTTTTTCCGCAAGTCAGCCTTACTAAAAACTTATCTAGTTTGTTGTGAGAAAATAATTCTTTCATTTCGGGCACCAAGCTGCGGTCTTCGTCTGCCAGATCAATTACGACTTCATCGTGTACGATATGAGAAATAAACGACTTCTTGTTTTCTAAATATTTATCTAACGCAACCGCTCTTTCTAATACTAAATCGGAAGTTGTGCTTTGAAGTAAATAGTTCAGGGCGCGCCGCGAATCTACTTTAATTTGTCGTCCATGTGGTGTTCCAATATACTCTGAATCATACCATGTGTCAAGTAATTTTTCTTTATCATAATGGCTCGCGCTAATAGTATCTTTAGAGTAAGGATCATAAAGCCATGCAAAAAATCTTACTTTGGCTTCTTGGCGAGTGGGAGTTTGTTCTGCATCGTGATAAATATTTCTTACATTCCAATCATGCATATCTTCTTGGGGCTGCGCTTGGTCTGTCAGCGCCAGGAAGCATCGCAACTCGGCTGCATTATAATCTAAGGATAAGAACCAATCATTGTTGGGCTTTATCAACTTTCTAAAATCTTTCTGCACTGTTAACATAGGAAACGAACCAGGGTTAGTAGTCAAGCGTCCTGTGACAGTACCAAACATATTATAATCAATGAATTGAGGCCCGTCTAATAATTTAAGAACGCGCGCTCTATTGGCAGAAGAATAATATAACTCTTTACAGTGTTCATTATTTAAATTTAAATTTTGATATTTTATTTTATAAAGAAGCTTTTGTATCTCATGTAAATGTTCGTAGTGAGCAGGCCGAGAATATGTATTAAAAACATGTTCAGTAATCTGATTTTTAATCTCGCAAAATTGTTTAAGGAAGTCTGCCGGCACTAAATCAAAAATACAATGGTCTCGCATGTTAATCTTAGCTAACGAAAAGGATTTGAGATAAGCTTTCAAGCGCTTTTGTGCTCTGTGTAGATCGTCTACTAATTCTGCGGGACATGCTTCCCGTAAGGAGAGCCCTTGGGCATATAACCATGCAAATTCTACATGAGGATCTGAAATAGCACCTGTGTATTTCCAAGTGCGGGAGAGGTCATCAGGAAAATTCTCATAATATAATTTCCCTTCGGAATATACCCCTACACATTCGTTTTTATCATCAATCGATTGAAATATCAATGTCCCTACCTTTCATTTTTTTCTTTGGTACGCAGCAGGGAATCTTCAAGCCTCAATTGTTTAAGAGCCTCTTTGGGATTACGTGTGTCATCGGCTTCACGTGCTTCTCTACTCTTCTTAATATAACTGATCGAGCCACGATAGTCAAATGTTTTATTTAAAATAATTTCAAAATCGGTAATTGCTCGGGCCCTGCTTTTAGCGCTCGCAATCTGAACGCAATCTTTAATTAGGTGCTGTTGTTCTTCTTCTGTAAATGGAGACTCTTCTTCGAGAAATCTCATTTGAAAATATTTTTTAAGAAAATATTCCTCCGGAAAATCAGCGGATAAAAATGGCCTGGGCGTGATCACTTGTTGAGTTAATTGTCCATTAATTATTTTAGGGCTAGTTATTTTATTCTTTTTCACGCTTCTATAAAGAGCGACTAAATCGCTTCTAAACATATCTAAATAATTTACATGAACAAATTTAAACTGATTGGATAATACCTGGCTGGCTCCTTTAGATCCATATACTGCTTCATATTCTTTCATAATGTCTGAATCTATATCGGCCACTAATCGCCACGGGGCTTGACTATCAATCATAAAGCCATATGAATTACATGCATTCACATAAAAATTCCAATTAGGACTATCAAGAAAAGTTTTAATCTTTGTGTCATCATCGGCGTGATTTAAATCTGCGATTTCAATGGCAAGTCCCGAACAATTAATGGGACATTGGCGGCTTTTAACATAAGCTGGCATTGTAAAGGGGTACTTTTTAAAAGTTGTCGCGCCCACATCTATAAATGTCATAACGAACTTATCAAAATCTTCCATATTATATTCTTGACTACTTAGTTGGTTCTTAAGTGCTCCGAAGTACGTATCTAAATAATTTAGATATCTACCATTGACATTCTCGTGAGCTTTATAAATTTTTAAGCTCGACAAATATGGATCGTTCGGACTTATCTGTCCAATTGTAACACATTTTTCAAATTGGCGCGCCAAATCGGCGAAGGCATCTACCACGAAGTTCATTGCCCGGCCAGTTTCTATAGCTGTTGACAGATATTTGCCAGGAAAGCTTTTTAAATAATTGGGAGAGCTTACTTGAATGGGGACAAAACGGTGGTTGGTGCGTCCATATAAGAATTTTTCTCCTAAATTAAAATCAACAATATGATCTTTATCGTTCCCTGCGGCTGCGTCTTGCAGGCGTTTTTTATACAATAGCCGCTTATTAAACAGTGCAATCGTTGTTTCATTATTTCCTTTAGTATAATAGTCGGGCATAAAATAAATCCTTTTTAAGTTCCAGTCCCACGGTCGGCTCGGATACCTCGACATTTAGAAATATTGTTTCCTGCGTCATTATCACGACTGGCTTGACAGTCTGCCGATTGTGATTCTTTTTCTAATTGATTTACCCATTTAGCATGCAAAGTAGTATTGGCCATTCCCTCTCCAAAGGTATGTTCTGATTTATAAACCATGTAATAGCCGCCAATTCCAAACTCAGTTAAATCCAAGGTGGTCCCTTCGAAGCCATTAAAATTCGGAGCAAACCCTCCGGGATCAATATAAATATAGGTGCCCGGAAAAGCTTTAACATTGGCATACGTTTCAATTTGCGCATCATATACAACTCTCAATTGTCGTAGCCCATCATATCCATCTTGCTCAAAGCGCACTTCAGCTAACCCAGGGGTGCTTGTTTTTGTAAGCTTGATATCTTTTATCAGGCCCCGGTCGCGTCCCAGCAAATAATGAAAAATCCCTCGGTTTGCATCGTCATGTTTATTTCCTTTCATTAAATCCACAGGCTGCGTGCGTGCTGCATAATAAACAAGCCAGTTAACTTCCTGGTCGACACTCTTGTCTGGTAGAGGTGAATTGAGTTCGCCGGAGATATTTAAAATGGGAGGAAGATATCCTTGTAGCCCTTCGTTGTTGCGCGTTGATATAGTGGCGCGGGATCCCCAGTAGGGCGCCACCTGCGCCTTGTCTGCTCTTAATAATTGAGTAATTGAATCGTATACATATCCTGCGGGGGGGTAAGAGGTGACAACTGATTGATTGATGCGCACCTTTTGCTTGATGTTGTGTTGAAAACAAGATTCACTATTTAAAAAGTTTTTGATTAAGTTGTTAAAAAGATCATTGAGAAACTTGGTTAAAGAATATGTGCTTTGATCTTTGCGTATAACTCTCTCGGATAACCATTCCAAAAAATATCTTACAGAAATAGGGATATCCCCAAAACAAACGAAAGTGCTTTTAGCAACATTTGCATGGTTTACTAATTCCAAAGGGCCTAATAAAACCCGGAATCTTTCAAATTGTTTTTGCATTCTTATAAGTTGATTAACTTTCTCTAGTTTAGCAGCATCATCTATATCATTTTCATTGATATTCCGCAAACTTTTAGGCAATTTTTCAATTTCGAGTCCAATATTGCGCAATACTATGTCTACCAAATCACTTACAAAGAAAAAAGGAAGTCGCATCGAATCAGTGCTTCGACCAGATCCCAACAAGCTTGCAGTGAATCGACGCTTTACTGCTTCAAATTCTGCTGTCGTCTGATCGCTCCTCTGGCTAAAGAGTTTGTCTGAACCCTGTAAAGAAGCAGCTATTTCGGTTTGCAGGGCGGCCGCTGAGCCTATGTCATCTAAAATTAAACCTTCATCCGGGTTAAATGAATGATGTGGTCCTTTAAGTAAGAAGTTTTGGACATCGGGATAGGGAATATTTAAAAAATAAACTTTACGACTCGTAATTAAATCATTCATTAAGCTTTGTAAAGATTCCTTTTTTTCATTGGCGACTGCATTTGCCATTTGTTTTCTAATGAGATCTAGCTGGCTACTTTGACAGTGTGTCCCATAGTAACTCAATTGCAAATTACGTATTAGTTGGCGCCATGTAACAGTTTTTTGAATGGGTGTTCCTGCTTGAGCGGCAAATACATTAAATCCTTCTTGATCAAAAAAGTCTTCAATATAAGCTAAATAATTAATATTAAATACAACACGTGATTGTTCATCAATTTCAAAATTATGAACTGTGGGCGTTAAATTTAATGTAACATGAGAATTATACACTGAATCGGCGATGGTAAGATCCTGTATGTTGGCTCCGTTGGGCTGGGCCCAGCCAATAACAGCTTTTAATCTAAAGTTTAATTTTTCTAAATTATCGTTTGCCCGGAGGATCGCAGCATCAATTGCGTCTTGATTGCCACACGCAGGTTCGGCTGCGCGGTTGGCCGCGGGGGCCGCTACAGAGATTTCAGTTTCCCCTTTGGTTTTTAAAGCGAGATCTACATAGCTATAAGACTCTCCTTCAGGTGAGCGTCGGGCGGCAAAGAGTTCATCGAAGGAGTTAGCGAATATTTGAAGATTGGCTTTAATACTTTTTTTAACGGCAAACGGATTACTGCCATCATAAGTAAGACTAAACTTTTTAATACCTACACCAAAGCCTCTTTTGCGATGGTCTTGCAAAGCTTCGTGTAAAGAAACAGAAGTGATACCGTCGCTTGTTGCTTTGGCTCCTTCTATTGCTGCTGAGTCAAATTTCATTTCAACTTGTTTGGCGCTTCCGTCTTGTTTATATTCTATTTTATATAACCGGATCATCGGTTGTAAATTAGATAATTCATGATGGGGAATATCGAACATCGTCCCCATTGAACTATCGAGAGTTAGGCGATTCAAAAAACCATAAGGTTCTCCTTGTACTTGGACACTTGCATTGGAACCTGCGGCGGCGGTCCCATCTAATTTGCCAGGGTACCGTTTGGCGCCGGTATTGCGGGAGGCGAGACCGGTACTGCGCCCTTCTGCGGTGACTCCAAGTGGATCTAAAGAGGTTGCTTTTTCCTTAGCAATTGCCGAGATATAAGATAACAAGAAACATTGCTCTTTAAAGATTACGCGTTGTGCACTAGTTAAAGTTTCATCCCCTACTTCCAAGTCGGAGCTTTCTAACACGGCTAAAACCGCCGCGGCAAGTGCAAGATCATCCTCAGTATCTCGTAACAGATCCGGAGTTACTCGAAATTCTTCTTGAACTTTCGCTTGTGCTTCCTTAAAGTCGCCATATGCCTCGATAATGCAGCCTGCTTGGGATTCCATCGCATCAAAAAGGGGTTGTAGATCTTCATCAATAACAGTTGTATCGAGAGTTCCCAGGTCGGCCGTGGTCTGTCCCTGAATTAGCGCCAGGGTTCCTGGATGGAGACCGCGGTCGACCTGATTACGGCTCAGTTGATAAACTTCTCGCATGGCTTTCCAATCAGCTTGAATTGTGGGGAACTGCACCAGCGCTGCGCAAGCTTTGGGAACTATACTTTGTGCTGCCGCGCCGGGAGTCGCATAACTTGGAGTAGGCTGACCCCTTATGCCATCAAGTTCGTCTTGTGAAATGTGTAAGGTGTGCCATGAGGCGCCCGCGTTGGTGCTCCCCAACTGATTTGGTGCACAGAGGTCGGGGGGTGGCTTGGCGTGGACCTTGGACGCGTAGGTGCCGCCTATAGTTGCCGAAAGCGTCCCATCGACAAAAGTGTTAAGAGCTTGAAAGGCCTCTCTATATATATCGTTGGAAGAATAAGTTATGCCAGCCTTGCGCATCAATGCCGCGGCGGAATTTGTTCCAGCCTCGTTGTGGGAGAAGGTCGCGCCTCCAAGGGCTACGAGAGTTCTAGGTGGTGGGTTCGAGGCGCCCGGCGGAGGGTCTTGGACTTCACGCATCTCAGCAATCTTTAGTTTAAGTTCTGTTTGTTTTTCAAGGAGGACGGTTGCACATTCTTGAATCTTTTCCATGCTGGCCGCATTGATATCCCCTACCGCCTCCAGAACCTCCATTTTAAATCCGGCCGCCCGAAGAATGTTGTCCCGGTCCCCCATAGTCATGGTGGCGCCCTTTGCTCGGACTGCCTGTCCCAGCACCTCTACCTGGGCAACGCGGGGGCCGCCGGTGCCGGGGGCGCCTACGAATTCTCTACCTCGGATCCACTCCTCTGTCCCCTTGGCTGCTCCAGTAACACCGCCGCGCTGCCCCGCCTTCTTAAACCAGACCTCTCCGACCCATTCGCCGCCCGAGCCCTCGTGCGCTAGCATCTGAAGAAAAGCGTCGGCCCGGGCGGACATCTTAATATGACCTCAAAGCTTTAAGTGCGGCTTGGATATCTACTGGGATCTCAATAGGGGTTCCAGGTTCGATATGAGCTTCGGTGGGGTACCCATTGTACCATGCGATGATCCACCAGTAACGTACATCCTTATAATATTGATGTGCTAATTGATAAAAGCGATCTCCATAAGTCCATATATATGCGGTGGTGGCGAGGCTGGCGCGTTGTGCAACGGTGGGATGTGTCATGATGGGAGTCGCATATTGGCGAATGCTCCGAAGGTTTCCGCGCTTTTTGCGCAGGAACTCTGAGGCAGGGTTGGAGTTGTTGAAAATATCAAATCGTTTATATCGTGGCATTGTTTAGTATACTTCCCATCCTATTAATAGTTGTAGTCGTCTGGGGTGAGGAGGGAACCATCGCCAGTCTCTGTAACCAGATCCTGTGTATCTTCCCCCTCCAAAAAGCTTCGACCTGCTTGGGCACTTTGAAGGTATTCCCTTGACTCCGTATCAAGACGGGTTCGGTCCAGGCGGCGCGCATCTCTGCGGCTTCTCATTCCCCCCATTGCCCCCGCATAGCGAGCTTCGGCGTTGGCAATGTTTTGTTGAGTTGCTGTCTCGGCCTTAAATCTTGTGTTGGCTGAGTTGGCCATAGCTTCTAATTGTTTTTTGGTGAATCCAGTAGTAGCATTGACTCCATAAGGAAAAGACTCATTGGAAAAATTACCTTCGGCGTCCCATCCTAGATGGTGTTCATGAATTGCCGCAAAGTCAAAGTTAATCTCAATATTTTTGGGAAGCACTGCACCGCCGGCGATTTCAATAGCACCTTGATCGCCTTCCAGATTATGTACAATATTAAGGTTTTTGAGAACCCCCAGCAATCCGGTTGAAGCGTCTGCGCCGCGGCCGAGGAGAGTCTCAAAAGTTTCGCCGGCCTCGGGATTTGCTCGCGTTCGGGCAGCGGGGGTGAAAGGGCTGGCCGCGTTTTGAGCAATTCCGGCAGATGCATTTTGATTGGCCACTAGGTTCATGACTTGCAATCTTATCAAAGGAGATTGTGAAATTGTTTGGCCGGAGTTTACTTGAGAATAGTTCGGATATAAAAATTGGATTAGCTTTTGTACTTTCGCAAGGTTTCCGAAGGCTTCGCTTTTAGAACCGGCGGGAATTTTAAGACCCACTGTAAGGTTACGCTTGGTTTGCTTGAAAAGATAGATGGCATCCGCACGTCCATAGACAGTCTCTTCTGTCCAGTCTGGGCTAAAGGTCTCGTTAAAGGTTGTTAAGAAGGCCTTAAGATAAACCTCTTCGCCACTTGGAACATGATGGAAACCCACCACAAATCCCTTATTGGCCAAAGCATCACTACCATCTACATATACTCCGGAAAATAAGGACTCGTTGCTCTCGTCTACATCTTTTGTTTTGGGATCGTCGGCTTTCTGGATGCGGCGGCCGGATCTATTTATTTCATATTTGTTTGAGCTAAAATATTTGTCTTCGTCACTTGCCATTTACATGTTTCTCCTATTACCCTCGGCCGCCAACGCGGTCGACGACTTTATTGCCCTGGAGGCGGATGGGGCCTTTTATAATGGCTTCCCAAAATTTGCGTGTCTCTGATGTGTCTAGTGTGATGGTAACGGGAGCATCACCTCCACCTCCGGGGGTGCGCCATCCTCCCACGTCAGCGATAGGAGTAGCTGGCGCACGTGTAGGCGCCGTGATCGCCGGCAGCGTGCGCGAGGTGACGGCGAGGGCGCCTAGCTTAAATCCGCTCATCTCATTGATGGATTGTTTCATGGCGGCAAAGGCCTGGGTACCCTTTTCGAATTGCGCTGTATCAACTTCTCCAAAGTTTTTGAAGACCCCTTCCATGTCTTGAATTTGATCTTTGTCTTTCTTGAAAACACTCATTAATTTGCCAATTCCTACGGCAGCGAGGCCGAGGCTAGCCAAGGCAGCGAGGCCGGCCAGACTTATAGGACTAGCCAGTGCTGCCGAAGCTGCAGATAAAGCCCAAATGCTGGCCGCTACGGAAAGAAGTCCCTGTGCAAACATGCCCAAGCCAATATCTTCAATTATATCAAACGAATCTATTAGCATCGATAGGCCGGCGGTGGCCATGCCAATGCCTGCACCCACTGCAAAGAAGACGGCGGCTATAATTCCTAACCCAAGCGCGCCGGTGGTGGCGGCGCCGGCGAGTGTGCTGAGCGCGGGACTAAGCTTCCATATCGCCAAGCCCAATAGTGTCAACGTGGCGGTCATCACTGATAAATCTTCCCAGGAAAAGTCTTTAAAGGCGCTTACCATAGTACCTATGCCGAATGCCGCCGCGCCGATAGCCAGTCCGAACGCCGCAATCTTGAGGGCGCCGGCGGCGACGGCAGCGTTGGAGGCCCATTGTGCCTGTGTGGATGCAGTCAGTGCTGCAGTTTTTTCAGCTTCAGTTAGGGCGACCCCTTGATTGGCCGCTATTTGCTCCAGTGACGTCGCGGCAGATAGCTGGGCTTGACGGATTTGCAGGGCCATGGCAATCCGGAGTCCTTTATAAGCCAAAAGGACTACTCCTAAAACCCATCCGTACTTTTTGAATAGCTCATTATGTTTTGTAACCCAAGTTGTAATGCCTTGTAGCTTTTCAAGAAAGCTCTGTGCAATAGGAATCATTGAATGAAGAAGAGCTTTCCATTGATCTTGGACACTGGCTGCCTCGCGGGCTCGTTCAGCCATTAGTTCATAGTCACTGGTGGTCATGCCAATTTCATCATCCAGAGCGCTCATGTCACCAGCAAGCATCAAAGCTAGATCGCCTACGGAATCTAATCCTAATGAATCAGCATAAAACTTACGCTGAAAATATGACATGTCATCAAAGGACAATCCTGCGTCTTCAATGGCGCCACGAATCATATCGAAACGCTCAACAGGATCAGTAGCCATCATGAGATCCATGGCATTTACAAAGTTGCCGCCTAATGCCGCATTAAGTTTGCCAGCCTGTTCGGCGGCGCCTTCGAATGTATCAAACTTATCAGTTATGTTCATTAGCTTATCTATTTCTAAGCCAGTGATTTTGGCTACTCTCGCCAAGTCTTTGAAAGCCTTTGTGCCGTCCTCTCCTAACTTGGCGAGGCGCACACCCATCGTACCGAATTGAGAGATAAGCATTTGAGGTGCAACTTGCAGATCTTCAGCCAAAGCTTCAATTTCACGCAGAGATTTGGCGCCTTCGATGGCGCCTTGTCCAAGCATCTTGGTGGCCACTTGCATGCCTTGGCCGGCCTCTTGGCCTGAGAGGCCCCAACGTGTCAAGATGGCAACAGTTTCTGCTACCTCGTCCCGGGCGCCTCCGCTCAGCATTGTAAAGTCAGTATAGGTAGTGTATAGGCCTTGCATGGCTTCGAAATGTTTGTCCATGGCAATTGTGCTAGCACGCACACTGTCATAAACCTCAGTCATTTCTGCGGTAAATTCACGGCTGGCGCCTGTGGACTGGATGAAGCCGGAAGTAGTGCGATCAATTTCAAAGGCAAGACCGATGATAGAGTCGATCATGTTGGTGATAACGCTCGTCGAGAACGCATCCATAAAGCCATAAGCAGAAGCTTTGCCAGCGCGCAAAGATTTCTGAAGCTTCATAAAATTGCCGACATTAAAGAACTTGTTCTGATCGGCTACTTTAAAGAGGCCCCCCATTTCAGTGCCAAAGTCTTTAGCGTATCCGGCCGCCTCTTTAATGTTAACGCCAATCTTGTTTAATACATCGACCTTCTGGCGTTGAAGTTCGACGTCTTTCTCCAGGGTCTCCAGATCCCTCATATAGGCGTCCGAGATCTCGGCGCCAGATTTCAGAAGTTCTTGTCGTGCCCGAAGTTCTTTCTCCATTGTTTCCAACAACTGGCCCTGATACAACATGTTTGTTCTAACTGTATCCGTGTGTTTTGCATAAACCTCTAATAAATTCCTTGCTTTTTTAGCTTGTTCCTCATACATCTCCAAGGTTTTAGTCATCATGACCAGCGCAAATTCAAGCGAGGCTTTGGTTTCCTTGGTCAGGTCAGTATTCAGAAGTAAGAGATTTTGTTCTTCGCGTGTTAGCTCTAAAAATTTCTCTTTAAGCTCAATGAGACGCGTTTCGGTCCGAAGCTTATTAGCTTGTTCTGGAGTTAGTTTACCGCCGCCAGGGGGATCAGTTGGATCTGCCATTTAAAAAGCCTCGTTGGTGAACAGGGGAGTTCTCACCATTAAATAGTTTCTCATAAAAAAAGACAGGGCGTTAGCCCTGTTTCGTTCCATAAGGAGAATCGGATGGAGTGGGCGGCTGATTGTGCGCCGTTAATACTTGAGTCCCAGATCCGCCAGAGGAGCCTTTCATGGCTGCATTCTCAGCTTCTAGTTGCTGGACGAGCCTGTCCACAAACCATTTGCGCAGTCCAACGGGCAAATTATAAGCTTCGGAGAATGACCAACCGCCTGAATACTTTAAGAAGAAGAACTGCTCATACACGTTCTCCATGTATTCATCGGTCAGGCCAAAAAAAGTCCGCGGAGAGCGGAACCTCCATGTCTTGTTCGTGATCACATTCAGAACAAGCAAAGTTCTGGGTTAAGTCCACGTTAGGGGCCGTTAGTCGGTATGCTAAACGCAAGTGGCGCGCGTCAATAGACGGCACGTTGTTGACAAAATAATGAACAGCTTCTTGACTCGAATCCCCATTGACTGCAACAACCATTGTTGCCAACTGAGTAGTGACAGCGTTGTCTTCCAGCGTCTTGCGTGTGTTCTTGTTGTTAACCATGTTGGCTAATCGTTTTTCATCTGTACCAGTGAGTAATCGGAAGGTAACAGTAACGTTGGTCCGGGGAAGAGGTACATCAAATGTGCCATCTTCATTCTGAGTCACCTCTAGATCTTCTTTGTCTTCTCCGTGATAAATTGTCGCAGAGTTTAGATCAAAAGAATATGGCTGTCCAGCAGTACACTGAGGACAGGTGACTTGAGTATTATAGTCACTACCATAGCCCGACACACGCATGGCTACAATAATAGCATTGCGGTCTCCGACTAATAAGCTGTCTAAATTAATAGAGCGATCTACAAGAATGTTCTGTAGTACGCGCTCCAAAGCTACACCCTTTTTCAAAAGCGTGCGTGATGTCAGCAAGTCTTCTTCCTTTGCGGTCATCTGTTTTATTTCGATACTATCCGTATTGTGAAGGGGATGGCCTTCAGGATAATACTTGCCTTCTGACGGCAGTTCAACAAACTCAGTTGGAACCACAAAAGAAAACCCACTGGTTTCTTGTTGTAGTACTTGCGGAGGGGGAGAGTTAACTTCGGGTTTCGAAGATCTTGTGCCCGTCCGATCTCTATTTCGTGACAATATTCACCTCTATTTTATATCGTTATTGTTTTCTATTAAGCCTTAAAGAAGGTTGTGCCGGCACTAGCGCCGCCGGCCATCGCGGAGGCCCCTTTTGTTTCTACCATGGCCCAATCATATTTCAAAGTAACTGTGAGTTCAACCAAATCGTCACCACCATATTCCAAATCACCATATTTAATTTCAGTAATAAAAGAATTATACAGTGTCCACGAATCAAGAGGGTTACCCTCTGAATCTATTTGAGTAATCTCGACTTGTCCCAGCGCTTTAGACGCGGATGCTTTTGACATCGTGGTTAAATCAGTATAATCAGATGGGGGGGAATAACCACCAGCTACAATAATATCAGACAGAGTAGCAGTCATGTCTGGATCAACAGGATCAACTAAAGTTAAACTAACATCTTGCCATGTAACGGAGCCAGGATAATAAAAGGTGTGGTTTAGATACTTATGTTCAGCCGCCGCAATCTGAAAGGACGGCTTGCTCACAGTTTTTGCGTACCAAAGCTGGCCTCCGCCTTGTGCTGCAGCAATACCATTAAAGTTTACCGTAAATCTAAATTTTCTTTTGGGGTCTTTTAGGCCACCTTGACTAAAATTTTCTGACCAAAATGCCATAATTAGTTACTCCTGTTATATTCTAAAATTAAGTAGTTAAGCGAGAGGTTTTTCTCTCTCCTATTTTAATCTTCAAATGAGGCTCCCGTAGAAGCAATCACGAAGTCGATTGCAATATATTCAATAGCGCGCGCAGGTTTCACCATGATCTTAGCATAGAGAACATTCTGATCAATAAGGTCCGGAGTCGTTGTAGACTCATCGAGGATTAACTTATAGTCAGTGATACCAAAATTAACCTTGACGTTCGCAAGGAACGGATCGATTAAGCCTCTAAACCGTGTCCAAGTCGCTTGAACGTTCTGCTCAAAGAGCACCTGTGTGGCCAAGATGGAAATCTGCTTCTTCAAGTAGATGACCAAGCGCCGCACATTGATACGGTCAAGGGCCGATTGGCGCTCTTGCAACGTCTTCTGTCCAAAGACTACAATACCTGTGTTCGGGAAAGAAGCAATCGGATTAATCCGTGCCTCATAAAGAGTGTCTCGCTGCTTGGAGGTTAATCTTTCAGTGACCTGAGAAATCGGAATTCCTGCAGCCCCTTCGGATAAGCCGCCGCGGTTAAAACCAGCGGGAGCAAACCACATCGCATCTGAATTAGCCTGCGAACTGGCGAGCACCCCCATCATGGCAACACTCGGCGGAACCCACAGCAAGCGACCAGTATTCTCATCTGTAGTTTGAACCCATGGGTAGAATGTGCATCCATAACTGGAATCAACTCTCCGAGATCTGAGATTATTAGCGGCGCTAGTGGGGGTTGTCCCTATTCGATTCTTCTTATCGCTCTTATAGGCTTCGTGGTCCGGAATGTAGATGTTGGCTAAATCAATCAGCGCAAGGGCATCGGCGCGATCTTCACAGACATTTACCATGTGTGTTGTCAAAGCGTCCAGTGTTAAGCCGGGTACTGCTAAGAGGTTCATATCCAAGAATTCCGGATCGGCTACCGTGTCGATAGCCCTTCGATAGGTTGCATATGGAGAACTTGTGCGTTCTGTGCCGCTAGCCATACCCGCGTTATAAAGGGGATCGGGCAACTTAATATCAAAGCCATCAAAGGCGCCCCAGATGGGAGCCGTAAAGCGATTATATCCAGCATTTAATACTTCAGTATAGGAGCCGCTACCAAGGCTAGTTTCAGCGGCGCGGGAGCCAGACTGCCACATATAGCCACCACTGGTAGAATCATATTTTACATCATCGAGTGAGAAGATATATCCATAAGACATCACTCCAGCTAATGCGGAGGGTTCTTTTATGACAGCAGCGGTACCATAGGTTGTAGGATCGTTGGGGAAATCTGCATAAAGCAATCTTTGCGGACCCACCGTGCTAGCATCATGGCGCGTGCTTGTGGCGCCGCGGGTTGCCTGGAATCCAAAACATGCACTTGTAGGATCTGACAGTCCGCCATCAGAGGCAGAGAGGCGCAATCGCACTTCGGGGAATGTTAGGGTGCCGCCGACGAATGAGGACGAAAGACCATGAACAGATTCATTTCCATCTGCCGCAGAGCCGGTACGGAAATTAGTCGACAACACATACGTTGCATCATTTCCATTTACAAGCGCAAGAGGAGATACAATAAATGTGCTCGTTAAGCTTGATGTGACTGCTATCGCATCCGAGAATCGGGGTGGGCCATAGTATCCAAAGGGCAGATAACGTGCATCGGTGGCGCCGCCTTCTACATCGGAGTTCATATGAACATACACAAACTTAGATTGATTGGGGTATTCACCATATAACTTTAATCTCTTCGAATTGCTATCCCATGCATAATATTGATCGCCAATCTTGCGGGCGATAAAGTTGGGAGAGGTAGGATCTAAGCTTAATGTATCGAATCTTTCTATGACCACTACATTTGAATCTGTATCTGACATAGAGCGAATCACCACATCAAAGGTTCCGTAGTCGCTTACCGTCGAAGTCGACTGCTTAATACTCTCAATCGAAACCTTTACGTTTCTTTGCAGCCATTCGCCATGGCCGCGGCCCTTTAATCTAAAGAGCTTTTGCATCCGATCTGGCGCATAACTTGCTGGAGCCTCCAAATCCTGACTAATAAACCAGCCGGCCACACCTTCTCGCGAAGCTTGGTTTTTCATGTTGGCCGGGCCAACGGAAGTATCCGAAGTTTTTGCAATGGGAAGAATAACACCATGGGCTGCTACACCAACGAGACTTGTACCGCCTCCGGTGAGGCTGCCGGTTCCAACGTTTCCGTCGCGTAATTCTTGTTCATAACTTTCTCCAAGCCAATAAGCTTTATAAGCGGTGCTCGGATAAAAAGTACCAGCAGTGGAAGCCAACTGCGGGTTTGTATTAAATCTATTTCTCAGCCATGTTTCTGCTGAATCATCAAAACCAAACTTAGTCTTTTTAGAACCATTGGAGCTTGAGATCACAGTCGTAAAGAGATTGTTAGAGTCGGTCGCAATTACTGCGCCGATGGCGCCGGTTGTCACATCGGTTGTTATTAGCGTACCGCTGAGAATAATAGTGGCAGCTTGATCTAAATACCAAACAGCAGCTAAAGCACCATCGCCGATACTTGAAGACGGAGAGGCACTAGAACTGGGCCATACCCAAAGGCCATAGGCGCCGCCATTTTCGGCAATCGTGGTAGCGGGGACTTTTTCAGTCTTCCATCCGGCATAACCGGCACTAGTGGCATTTGCATCCTGTTGCCCCAAAAGGCGGACATATGTTAAAGGAGCAACATTCGCGTTGAGGAAAGCTTTTGCTGCGTAGGTGCCATACATGGGAGACTGATAGTTTCCGTCTCGGTATACATCGCCGCCGGCGGTTCCCCCACCAGGAACGGTGTCGCCAAACATTTCCACAAAAGCAGAGTAGGACTCCACTTTAACGGGCTGCATGGCTAACCCTCGACTGGCGCGCCCAATTACAACGGGCCCAATAACCGGGCTAGTGCGCGGAATAAAGGAGTTATCAATTTCATGAATAAATACTCCTGGAGATACGAACTTAAAACTTTTGACTGACATGTGGCCTTTTTCTCCTCAATTAAAAAGAATATATCTATATTGCAATCATTAATTAAATAGTGTTTTTAATTTCAAAAAGCTCCTGAACTGCCAATAAAAATCAAGTTTCACTTCAGGATGTCACCAAATATATTAGGAGCCCCGGGAGGAGCCACGCTTTCCTGCGGGAAAGAGAGTTCTACGGTGTTTTCATCCATTCTAACAATGGGCCTATCATCGCTTTTTCCTTCTCCAACCAAATAACCTAAGATTCGAATGTTAATTTCAGTTGTAAACAGACGCATCTCTTCTGCCAAATTACTAACGTTGTTGCTTTGTGTAAAATTTTGATCGATGAAGGCTTCATATAAGTGTCCATGTCTTTTGAGAGTAAAGGCATTGATTTGACCAGTGCGTGCTATAAAGGGTGCAGTCAATGTGTTGATCTGTTGCTGATATTCAGCTTTCAAAGTAATCTTATATTCTGCATTAATATACACAGGAATGGGTATAGAGAGAGATTGGATTACAACTTTCGTATTTACTCTCGGAAAGTATCTTTGTCTTGCAGGCCCAGTGTTGGTTCTTACACCCGAGGCCACGGCATAGTTTCTAGTCTTATCGGGCACAATTCTCTTAGCAATTACAAATCGACCAGACCTGCCGTTCTTTCTTTTAGAATAATAATGCGCTTGAAAGGAGCCTTTACGCTGCGGATCCTTCACGATCCCAGTACGCTCCACACTCACCAAGGGAAGCTTTAGGGCGCCGGCATCATCTCTTAAAGACTTTTCATTTTTAATTTGAAAGGATCTTTCGGGCACTTGCCACAAAACGGGTACGTCGGTGAAACCTTCATTGGTATTGACACTCAACCGCAAATCATCCTTAATCCATGATACAAGTGCGTAGTCAATATTTTCAATAGTAGATTCCAACATCCCTATCTCTTTAAGTTCAAAGGCTTCGGACGCACTGCCGGTGGACAACATTGCAAAATTAAAGTTATCAGGTAGCATCGAATAGTCCCTTGCGTGCACGTTTACATATAGCACTAATTTCAAAACTATGTCCTACTTGACCAAAAAGTAGTTTGGGTTCGGACAACTTTACAATTTCATAGAAAAACTCTCCATATAATACAAAATCTCCCTCTCGTACATATAAGTTTTGATCTTCGGTGAGGCGGCGTCGATGGAAATGTACATTGATTTCCCATGATTTATCTACGCCTACCGACTCCATATAATCAGTAGCATAATCCGTAAACTCTACCAGAGCATAGACACGCACAGGTGGCAAATAAGTTTTTTCAATCGCTTCTCCATACAATTCATGAAAATCAGTGGATTCTATATCTATCGGATAATAAAGAATTTGTTGGCCAATAACTTTTTCAATGAGTTCGTCATTGACTTGTTTAACAAGATTGCGTTCTTTCTGCCCTAAGAAGAGGGGGGGTGGCGGAGCCGGCGGTCTTTTCCATTCGTCTGACATTTGATATTACCCCACAAAAATTGGCAGCGGAGAAAATTTGAACGTCTCGGCTGCTGCAGTCGCCTTTTCGCTATCTTGTTTAATGAGTTCCACATATTCCACTTCTTTGAGGAGTTCTCTCAACTTATCTTTTAATGCTGTCTGCTCTTCTTTGGCCTGCGACAAAAGTTCCGCGTGATTCAAGGTCACGCTTTCGCCAGGAATAGGCACTGTGGTGAATTTACCACGGATTTGTCCCAGCATTTCTTTACAGAGAGCTAGTGAATATTTTCTAATCCATTGTTTTCCAATGGCATTGATATTTGCATACGGCACATTATCAAAAGGAATTGTATTCATATTGTTGATACCATTGATGCTTCCAGTATATCCTACCGGATCATCCCACGCATTGCTTTCAATATAAAACTTTACCCAGATCCTATCCATCTCTCCCATACCCCAATAGCTTGGAGTGGGAAATAATCTTAATTTATTATCGATTAACTCATACGAATAATTGGAAGTTCTTGTAATGATCGAATCTTCATACATAATAGCTTGTAGTTTGTTTTGCCATGTAGGAATAACTTCAAATGTAGAGTCGTCTGCAAATTGGCCATAAGTGGAGTAGTTGCCTACGACGCCTATGCCTCCATAGTACCCATAGAAGCGCCACATGGCCCTAGGAGACATATAAAAAACTTTAGTAATGGTTACGCGCTTGTTATCAACTTTCCCGGCATAGCCCACTGCTGTGCCGGTCGTATCGACACCAGCGGCAGACGCGCTGGCAATAATTGCTTGAATATCATAATCTTGAACATCTGTTTCAGGACTAAATGAAGCTGAATATTCTCGAATAGTGCCTCCAAAGCCGGCGATTGCTGAAAGGCCGTCTCCGACTTTTTTTGACGAAGCCATTTGGAAACGAGGATACTTTAAATTAACACTTGCGGGTCCGTTTTTAATATCGCCTTTATGATCGAAGGTGCCTGTTGCATCTCCCAGCACATCTGATAAAACATTTTTGCCTTGATGGAGATTAATAATATAAGAATATTCTAAGACCGCTTCTTCATATGCAGAATAAACATTATTAGCTGTCAATTCAATATCAACTACATCGCCACCAAGTTTTTTATAGACATATGCGACTTGGACGGCGGCGCCGCTGAGGAAGTCGGCACTTCCGGTGTAAATACCGAATGGTATACCGCTAGCAACGTTGCCGGCACTTCCTGTGGAGGGAAGTACAATCGGGCTTATTTGAGATTTAGGGCTTAAATTGGTAGGCATAGAAGGACTCGCTAATCTAATTAGTTTTTAAAAGATAAAACCCCCCAACGATAAGTTGAGGGGTTTTAAATTTATATGTTATTTATTGCTTTAAATTGCATACTATCAATTATTAGGTTGCATATGTAACTGAACCTGTGGTCATTACATTCCACGAAGTTCCGTCATATATAAAGCCCATCGCCTGTCGCGCTGTGACAATCGAGCCCGTGACTCCGACTCCATTTGAAGTAGAAGCACTAATGTGCAACGATTGATCTCCGGCTTTAGTATCTAAGATAACATATTTAAGCTGACCAACAGCTTGTAGTAGAAATAAAGTTTGAAGGTAAATCCTTTTTAGGAATTACACTAAGCAAGCAGGATGATAAAACATATTATTATAAGCAAGAGACTTATGTAACTGGAACTCCAAAC
>Ga0080013_1002810_pt1 | contig 19557 bp, 34 predicted proteins | sample ETNvirenome_6_85_FD_69236 | JGI IMG/M metagenome (GOLD analysis project Ga0080013, IMG submission 69236) | Marine viral communities from the Pacific Ocean - ETNP_6_85 (SPADES assembly) (version 2) | ecosystem: Environmental > Aquatic > Marine > Oceanic | place: Pacific Ocean | collected 2013-06-19 | reverse complement strand
CTTTGCGGCGTGAGAACACGAGGCATAGGCAGTGAACTACTGGCAGAGTCGAGCATGTTAATCGCCAGACCCTTTCGCATTTGTCCCAAGTGCAAGGGCATAGCCAAGGGGGGTGAGTGATGAGTGAGTTTAGTCCCACCGAATACGTCACCTTGGACAATCGGTTTCGCTGGGTGTTTCGTGAGCCGTCCGTCGTGGACCTTGTGTGCCGACAGACCAATCAACGAATCAGGCGGCTTGTAAAGCCTCGCGGTAAGAAGCAGCGAGGGAACCATCCTCTGTGGCGGGCCTACCTCGCGATGATTTGCAGCAGCAGGGCAGACCTTCACCCACCTGGAAACACGAGTTCAATGTCAATCAACGCGCAGATCTCAATGAGTCGATGGGTCGGAGATCTAATCCAACTGGAGATTGAAAGCATCTTGGACGCACTCGAGAACGGACGCACCATCGTCAGCACCCGTGAGCTCAAGAAGGATGGGAGTGGGCGCAAGACAATCATCATTCATCCAGACGCAGAGATTGACCACAAACACGGAGGCCACATCATTCTGACAAGCCTCATCACCCCGTGGAACAGGCACATTAAACGAATCGATGAGACAACAGCAGAACTACAACGCTTGAAGCAAGAGCTTGAAGATGGACTCTGCGATGGTGACGCGCATCTATCAGGAGGAGGGAGACTTCCCTCACAACCAGCACGAGGTGAAGAATGACCAACCGATTCAGAATCGAGATGGCTACAGCCAACGTGCCTTTCGAGGCACTTGTTGCCTACCTTGTGCGCCTGGCGCTGACCAACACTCGACTCGACTTCAGTGACAGCGACACAGACATGGTTCGCTTCGAGGCGATTGCCGAGGGCAGTGACACTGCCAGTTTCACTGCTGGTCTGATGATGGTGACGGTCATGGACAAGACCCTGCCCATCGTTATCTACACCGCTGGTGAGCACACGGGTGCGGGCACCCCGTGCGAGGCATCGGAGGACTTGATGGACCATGAGTGTCCCGAGGAACTCGCGAACCAGCTGGTCATCATGGCTTGCAGGATGTGCCCTAACGATAATGTCACGGACCAGGCGGACATTAATTGACCTACCCCCGTATCCGTGGTAGGCTACAATCACACCACAAGGAGAGACACCATGACTGACTACTTGACCGACACACTTGTACCTGCGCTACATCAGCAATCAATCAAGGTCGAAGACAACGACCTCTCGGTTGAAGTGCGCGATGAGGGCAACTCTGGCACGTCCGTCTACATCACACTGCTTGGCCACGGTGACACGGATTGGGAGATCGTAGCGACTCCTGGTTTTGATGGAGCCACTGATCACATCCCGTGGGCTTGCATTCACATGAGTGGTCGCGACTGGGATGTCTTCACCAATGGCCAAGCGATGGTTGAGTGGACTGGCGACCTTGAGTCAGACATCGCCACCTACTTGGAAGGGATGACCACGGCTATCCGTGGCTTCTTTATCGATGACAACGACCCGAACTGGACTGAAGCCTGGCTCTAATGCCACACCCACCACAGGAGAAACACCATGCCGACGCAATACATTGAACCCGAGGTTGCCTTCGAGGTGACTGACCAGACTGGTGGGACGTGGTCTATCTACCACACCTACAAGAACGATGACTTCGACCAAGGGCGTCAGAACTTCTGGTACACGACCGATGTATCTGAGAGCGATGAGGAACTTGAGTTCGACATTCGCTCGATTGAGCAACACCTCGTCCAACTTGCAGGCTTGTCTCCTCGCCATAGGTTTCCGATTTACGAAGACACGCCTGACCGCAAAGTGCTTCAGAAGGCTTTGGACCTGGGCTTGGCCTCATTCACCGACAACGGTGAACTGGTCCTCAAGAACACCACACTCGCGCAACGCGCATAGGAGAAACATCATGGGAAGCACCACCTTCATGATTTGCCGCGAGGTATACAGCGATGACCCTGACCGATTGGATGAAGTAGTCGGTGAGATTGAGATTGAAGTTGCTGTTGACTACACCACGCCAGAAGACCCCAGCTGGGACTCCCCCGGAGACCCTGGTGACGTGAGCATCTGCGGTGCTGTGTTGTCTGGCACCAACGAGAAGGTTGAACTCGATGACGATGAGGTTCGATACATCGAGGAGAACCTTTTCGATAGGCTCGCTGATGCCCAGTCATCCTACGATGACCACATGTACGAGATGGATCGTCGCAACGACGTGTGCGACTACCCGTTTTAGTCTTTGCCCATCAATGCCATTTACAGTAGAGTGGTTAGACACCACCCAGGAGAAGCACCATGAGTGACTGGACCGAGATCATGCCGACCATCGACAAGATGGATGTAGTCACGGGCACGCCCGTGCGGTTCTTGAAAGGCGATGAAGCGTCAGGCTTCCCGCTCCGACACGACATGTCCCTGACTGTCCGCCCTTGGGGAGAGGAGGAGGACAAGTACTGCATGGTCATCGATGACAGGGGCACCAGCGTGCCCTGCCCGATGGACAGCCTGGTCATTGACCTGGCGCACCCACTTGGGTTTGCTGCGGCTCTCCAGTGGCTGTACCACCAACATGATGTGACTGGGTGGGAAAACGCATTCGGCTGGCAGTCGGTGGTAATCCGCTGCATGTCCGGCACATGGGACGGTCGTGACACCAAGGAGTTGTCCGAACTCATCAGCGAGTTGGTCGGGGGTGAGGAATGAGCGACCCTGATTCACCACGCGGGCGATACACCCTGGCGCAGCGCAAATCGGCGTACTTGGATTTTATAGACGAACACTCGGAGATGTACGACCCAGAGTTTAGGGAAAAGGTGGCTCTGCTTGTCTGTCTTCAGGATGCAAGGGGCAGACCGATTTCAACTCAAGAAGCGTGCAAAGTAGAGTTGTACAAAGTGGCGCAGAGGAAGTTCCGTAAGGAGCACCCTAAGCTCTACTACGAATATGTTGAGAGGCTTGAGGCTGGACGCTGGACGTTCAAGCGAAAGGAGCACAAGGAATGAGTGGCATCATTACACCAAGCGGCGTCTACCTACCCATGACTCGGTTCAAGAAAGGTGAGCCTGGATATGAGGGGCAACAGGCTGTTGATAAATGGTTGACCGAGGAGAAGCGGCGCGCGAGGGCATACAGGAAGTGGTGCGAAGATAAGCCGAAGATGCGTGACCCAGAGTTTAAGAGAAAGGTGGCTGACTACGTGCGGGAGCACTCGCTGACTGAGTGGCTCAAACCGTCAGGATGGTCAACACCATCCAACTGGGTGTCAACTCAAGAAGCATACGAAGCGGTGCTCAAGCAAGAACTCAATGAACACGAACACACGGGGAGGTGTGATGATGCCAAATGAAAAGCTGACACCTGAACAGCTGGCAAATGAAATCAAGAGAGCAGTTGGGGTCCGCAGTGTGTACCTCGCAGCAAAGCACGACGAGCACATGATCGATAGGTTCAGCCACACGGACGGCAAGTCTCTGGTTGATCGTGGGTCCAAGGCAACTCGGAGGTCGATAGCGAACGTCATGGTTTACATGGCGGGCCAGTACGGGCAGCAGTTGACTTCGGAGGAAGTGGAGATGGGTTTGCTGGCGGCATCGCCACCGACTGGGTCTACCACGAAGAGGCAGAAGCCTGGCCCGAACTTCGATGAAGTCGGCAAGGAGTACGCAGACAAGCTGTCCAAGGTGCTGACGACCAATGAGATTGGTGCTGAGCTCAAGGACATTATCAACAGCTTCAACCTGTATGATGCGACCACCTCTTCGTACCGCACACTCGAGCAGGGCTTGGGTGTGGCAATGCGAATGCTGGGTTGGGGTCGCAGGCGGCAGATGACTGGTGGCACTCGAGCCTACCGGTGGTATCCGCCCGAGGGCTTCTTCGATGAGGCCCAGGTGGAACCCATCGAGCCAGAGGATGTCGCACTGGGTGCCAACAACATCGAGGAAGTCTTCGATGATGACTGGGCAGACGAGATTGCCGATGAAGAACCAGTCGAGGTGGCACCAGTCGAGAAGAAGAAGCGCAGTGGAGTGAAGCCGGACGAAGCCTTGGCAGAGCGGATTCGCACCATGAACCTCTTTGCTGGCATCAGTTCCTACGAGGTTGCGCTCAATAGCTACGACTTTGTAGGCAACAACCTGGAGATCCCCAAGGCTGAAGAGGACATGACTCACAAGGTCAAGCTCTCGATTGGAGCCACGATGAAGGCGATTGGCTGGAAGAAGCGCACTCGGCGCGTCGAGGGCATCCCGACTGTTGGCTGGCATCCGCCTGATGACTGGGAGGGTGAGGTTGCCGTGGAGAGCGTTGTCCGCCGGAAGCCTGAACTTGTAGTCGAGGAGCCTGAGCCACGCTTGGCTGACCAGCTGCCGCGACTCAAGGATGACCTGCCATGGCCGGACGAGTCAGACTTCTCTGGTGACGAAGAGAAGCCGCAGGGCAAGACACTGGAGGAAGTGTTTGCCGAGGAGGAGATTGAGTCGAAGGTCTTCGTCAAGATGGTGAACCTCAATGAGGGCACTGAAGATGTGGTCGAGAGGGTCATCGTGATGAAGAACGCAGGCACGTACCTGTTGGGTACCGAAGACGAGCCACGGGAGCGGATGCTCGAGTGGGATGCGGCGGAAGAGATTTGGGTCTGCACTGTCGGGTCGGCTGAAGAATAGACCTGTCAGTCCGCGCAGGGAGGCATGGCGTACAGATGCCTCAACCCCGTTGACACCACAGAGAACAAACACTACACTTAGTGTTAGGAGAAACACCATGAACGACCACAGATGCGTAGTCGGTGGAGGGAAGTTCCTGCCACCTGGCTCACCGTATATCGAGGAACTCCGAAAGAAGTTCCGCTGCCCCAACCCAGCCTACAACCAAGCCATGGCCCTGCGGCAGAATGGCAAGTACATCCAGGTGCCCGACGAGAACGTGTACGCCTGCCAGATGATTCCCATCCGCCACCTGTGGGGCACTGGACTGATGGTCCCGAGGGGCATTGAGCTCAGGTCGCAGTACCCCAACATGGAGTTCACCAGCAGGATTTCGTACCCCGGCCTGACGAATCCTGACCATTCGCAGTTGTACATCCGCAGTTGTCTGGGCCTACGGCCCTATCAGCAAGAGGCCGTCGATGCGATTGGGAAGCATGGCGAGGGCCTCATCATTGCCCCCTGTGGTGCAGGGAAGACCTTCATAGGCTTGGCATCGATGACTCGATTCAACACCAAGACCATCGTGCTGGTCCACACGCATGACCTCGCAGAGCAGTGGAAGGACCGGCTTGAGATGCAGTTGGTGACCCATGAGGGCGACAAGCCCCACGTCACCCTGTACGGTGGCGGCAAGCGCGACGACTCTGGGCAGATCGTTATCGCGATGTTCCAGTCTCTCATCAAGGAGAGATGGGAAGACCTCCATGAGTGGGGCAAGCAGTTCGGGATGTGCATCGTAGACGAGGCTCACCATGTCCCAGCGACCACCTTCAGCCAGGTGATGATGTCGATGCCTGCGAAGATTCGCATTGGACTGACGGCTACACCTGACCGTGCGGATGGTCTGAGTGACATCCTGTACTGGCACTTCGGCAAGGCGCTGTACCGCATCACGACCCAGAAGCTCATCGAGGAGGGCCGTGTGCTCGCTCCTGAGGTTCACTTCACGCGCACGCGCTGGTCACCTCCAGGGAAGATGGACTGGGCCAAGCTCATTACGAGGATGTGCGACGACGAGATCCGCAACGACCAGATTCTGGAAATGGTTGAGCGCCTCATCGGGGAGGGTCGCCAAGTCCTTATACTGTCCGACCGGGTCCAGCACTGCATTGATATGGCAGAGCGGGTGGCTAACCGTGGCATGAGTGCTGCAGCCTTGGTTGGGAAGATGACCAAGAAGCAGCGAGCCGAAGTGATTGGTGCAGCTGACCGACGAGAGGTCAAGGCCATCTTTGCGACGACGGTAGCCGACGAGGGGCTGGACCTTCCTGGTCTGGACACTGTGGTTCTCACCACGCCGACCAAGGCGATGGGTCGTATTCAGCAGCGCATCGGTCGAATCATGCGGACTGCAAACAACAAGAAGACGCCCATGGTGATCGACTTGGTCGATAACAGCAAGCCGTCGTACTACGCACATAAGAAGCGGGCGAAGTTCTATCGGGAACTTGGCTGCAACGTGCAAGACCTATGATGGCGGAACGGTGAAATGATGTGCCCACAATGCAGTGCGAAGACAAGAGTAACGGCCTCGAGGAGCATGGCTACGCCAGGCCGAGGCTGGGAGATGAAGCGAGCTCAGTCGATGGTCGGGTGGTACACGCAGGACTTCGTCGTCAGGATTCGGAAATGTACCCAGTGCCCGTTCAGTACCTTCACCGTGGAACTGCCCATGGAAGACATCAAAGGGATCATGACGGAGACTGCCGAGGGCAACGCCCCTGAATCGTTGATACATGGACAAAGATGAGAGAGAAACAACCAAAGCTAACCATCGTGCCGATCACCTTTGCTGAGGCAAAGGAGTACATCGACAAGCACCATAGGCACCACAAGCCCAGCATCAGCGCCAAGTTCTCTGTTGCTGTGGCAGATGAGGCCAACGAGATCCGTGGTGTTGCGATGGTAGGCAGGCCGATTGCACGGATGCTGGACGATGGGTGGACCCTTGAGATTACGCGGGTCGCTACCGATGGTTGTCCGAATGCATGCTCGTGCCTGTATGGCGCAGCATGGAGAGCGGCGCGTGCCTTGGGGTATCGACGGGTTGTCACGTACACATTGCCAGAGGAGGGCGGGACTTCGCTCAAGGCCTCTGGATACGATTTGGTTGGCCAGGCTGGTGGAGGCAGCTGGAGCCGCAAAGACCGACCGAGAGTAGACCTCCATCCAACACAAGTAAAACTTAAATGGGAGAAACGAGTATGAATCGAGTCATCATCACCGGGAACTTGGGCCAGAAGCCTGAACTCAAGCAGGCCAAGTCTGGGTTGTCGATCACTAATCTACGGGTCGCCACGAATGAGCGGGTCAAGGATGGAGACAACTGGGCGGACCACACTGAGTGGCACACCGTTGTGGTCTTCGGCAAGCAGGCTGAGAACTGCGAGCAGTACTTGGACAAGGGTTCCAAGGTTGCAGTCGAGGGTAAGATTCGGACCAGGCAGTACGAAGACAGGGACGGCAATCAGCGCAAGAGCACTGAGATCGTTGCCGACCGCGTGGAGTTCATGACCCGACCTGACAACGGCGCTGAGCGTCAGTCAGCACCACGGACTCAGCCGCAGTCGGGCCACACGCCAGACGAGAGCATTCCGTTCTAAGAACCAAAATGGGGTGTAGCGCAACTGGCAGCGCATCCGGTTGTTACCCGGAAGGTTGGTGGTTCGAGTCCACCCGCCCCAGCCACTTGGAGAAATCATGACAGACAAGCCAATCATCCGCGTGTTCCCACGGCGCAACTCTCACACGCCACGAGACAACCTTGCGTTCATCGGAGATCCCCCGCTGTTCCGCCCCCGTGTTGAGGATGTCTCAGAGGTCCACATTTCAGTGACGTTCACATGGGACATCAAGGATTCAGAGCGGCTGAAGCGCGCTTGGGGAGCATTGTACCCAGTAGTCAAGATGGGTGGACCAGCACTCGATAGTCCAGAAGGGAAGTTCATTCCGGGCAAGTACATCAAGCCTGGGGTGACTTTCACTACTCGAGGATGCAATCGGAAGTGTCCATGGTGCCGGGTGCCTGCCACTGAAGGCCTGTTGTCTGAGTTTGATGACTACCCGCCAGGGTGGATTGTGCAGGACAACAACTTCCTGCAGGCCAGCCAGGAGCACCAAGCGGGGGTCTTCGAGATGCTGAGGACCCAGCCGCACCCCATTCAGTTCGCAGGTGGGATTGATGCCCGCCTGGTAAACCCATGGTTCGCAGAGCAACTGAAGACCATCCGGCTGGGCCAACTCTTCTTGGCAGCTGATACCGCATTGGCCGTCCGAGACCTCGCTAAGGCGAGAGAAGTTCTCAAGGACTTCCCCCGGAAGAAACTGCGGTCGTACACGCTGATTGGCTTTGGCAACGACACAATCAAGAAGGCTACCGAGAGACTGGAGAAGGTCTGGGAGATTGGGTGCATCCCGCACGCCCAACTGTACCAGCCTGAGAACAACTGGATTGACTACTCACGAGAGTGGAAACTGCTCTCACGTCTGTGGTCCAGGCCAGCGGCCATGTATGGCATGCACAAGGCCACCCAAGCAATCACCAACAAGGTCGAGCAGGTGTTGTTCGACTAAGCAACAAGAGAAGCAACATGACACTACTACTGCTGATGTCCTTGGCTACAGCTGGGGACCACGACGGCAAGATCTACACCTACAGGATTGATGAAGAGCTTGTAGAAGGTCTTGAATACTGGGTCCAAGCCTCCAATGGGGTCTTCTACTGCAAGGCAACCTTGCCGTGTCCTGGCCTCAATGAAGGCACAGAGATCCAGACGTACCGACCAACGTGGCACGGGCCGCTTCGCATCTACTACTTTGACGCTGAGGTGCTTAGGTACTGCGAGCTCAAGAGTTGCGAGAAGACCAAGCCCCTTACATACCAAGACATCTAGGAGAAACACCATGTCGTGGGTCAAGCAAGACTCCCTAAGGGGAGTAGTCCTTTCCTATATCGTGTCAGAGCCAGGCAATGAGACGATCAACACCATCACCGAAGACCTCAACACGCAAGGGACGGAGCGTGGCAAGCTCTACCGTGCCATCTTTAATGCAGTAGTGAGTCTTGAACAGCGAGGATTCATCAAGGTGGGGCGTGGGCCAAACAAGTCCAATAGTGAACTGTGGCCAGACGAGATGATCTTTCAGGAATCAGGTGTCTTTGAACGCCATGCGGAGAGTTACCTTTGAGGTCGGGCTGTTCAACGTGATCGACCCACCACCCAGTCCCTTCTCGGTCGAAGTCCAAATGCGCAGGCCTGTGAGGATTTGAAAGCCACCACCAAAGACGTAGTGAGTGACGCTGTTGGCAGGAAAGTACAGAATCATGTCGTGCTGAGTCGAAGTCGTACCGCTGTTCGCCCAGATGATTCTCGACCAAACAGCTTTCTCATTTGGGTTTGCGCCTTCAAGCATGTAAAGCGTTGTGGCGGCGTCGTTGAAGTCCTCGAGAGTGGTGTCGGACTGAGTATCGACAACAACCGTGGTGTAGATGGGATCTGATACGGTACTTGTGTTTACAGCCATGGTGCCCTCCTACGAGCAAACAGCGGTGATGGCAACGGTTCCGCCAGGAGAGTCGGTATCATTTGTTGCTGCGCCATCATTGGCCCAGAAAGTCAGCTGACTAAATTCAAGCCCAGCAGGGAAATCAAGCTGCCTGCTTGTAGTCGCCGGAAGCCGGAACATCAAGTCCGGCTCAGTCACACCTGCGGCGTACTCGCCGGTCGTTAGAAAGAACTTGATGTACACAATCGCACTGTGCGAATTCAATAGGGTGCAGGAGTGGAGAGTGCCAGAAGTCCCAAGCACGTCCACGTCTGCAGTCTGAGTAACCGTACTTTGCTCAACGATTTTGTGGGTGAGCGAAGTCGAACTATACCCTGAAACCTTCAACGCCATGTCGAATCTCCCATCAAATGAAATGATGCATCGTTGGTATCATATCAAAATAAGCGCGACTGCGCCCGCAAAAGACTACGCACAAGATGTGGTGTCTTCATCGTCTTGACATCATCTGGCCTGTGGCCTACGGTGAGAACACCAAAAGGGAGACATGATGAGTACAGACACTGCACCGCTGGTAATTGATACCACTAAGGCTTTGAAGGCCCTGGTAGATGAGATTGGTGGAAGCTATCGCGAGTGTGCCAGAATCATGGGATGCGGACACACTCACCTCTGGGGAGTGCTCAACGGCAAGCGCCCCCCCACGACATTGGACACTCTGGTTCGATACGCAGCACGAGCTCAAACTGAGGCGGGCATCTCGATGTCGGTGCTAGTTACTCATGACCAGCAAGTGAGGTATCAAATCAAAGCAGCCTGAACGTCGTCATGACACCACGGAGAAGCAACAGTGTGGATGAATCAAGTAGAGTCGATTGCAGTATCAGAAATAGCGCAGAAGTTAGGACTGAGTCCAGGCAGAAGCAAGTCTTTCGGGCCATGTTTCCAGTGTGGTGCAGAGCAGCGTGGAAGCACCGATAAGCGTGGGCCGATTGGTCTAAGGCGCGATGACCTTGGGTGGAAGTGCCACAAGTGTGGGCACGGCGGTTCAGGGATAGATCTAGTCTCGTATGCCCACTGTTGTCGTAGCTTCAAGGACGCGAATGACCACGCTCGCGATCAAGTGCGAGAATGGTTCGAAGCCAAGAAGAGCCTCGAGCCAATGAAGCCAACGAACAACAAGAAGCCCAAGAGCCAACGGCCACCAATCAAAGAGGTGCATGCGCTCTGGAAGAAGTCCTTCAGGCTGCATGAGATTCCCAAGGATGATGCTGTACTCAAGTTCCTGCAGGGCAGGAACCTAAATCTTGAGGCACTGGCCCGAACGGGTGTGGCTCGCGTTACTCCAAGTAGACGTGACTACGATTGGCCACGGTGGTGGCCTGGAGGGAGGAGCATGATGTGGCGGCTGATTGTCCCTGCCTTTGATGCCAGCGGCCTCTTCTGTAGTCTTCATGCTCGCGCCGTCACTCAAACGAATGGAGCGCCCAAGACCCTCTGGCCGAGCGGCTTTCAGGCTGGTGGCTTGTTCATGCCCAACCGGCATGCTGTGAAGATGATGAAGGGTGAAGCGAAGGAACTCGATGGGGTTCTGTTCGTCGAGGGCATCACTGATTTCTTGAAGGTTGTCGCAGAAGCAGAGAAGGACTCGCTACGCCTGGCCATTCTTGGCGGGACTTCTGGCTCCTTCAGCAGCGCAGGGAAGCTCAACATCCCTGATGACATCGATATCTACGTTGGCACAGACCCCGATCAGAAGGGCGATGAGTACGCGAACACGATCCAGATGCAGCTGAGTCCACGGGCATGCTACCGCCTTCCACTCGATGGAGGCGATGGTGCCCGACCTTGATCAAGTACTCTCAGGTGCGCCTGATGCCCCGACACTCTCCCACTTACTGAAAGCCGCAAAGGAAGCCCACAAGAAGGGTGAGCAGGCTGGACCAGAAGGTGGCGTACTCTCTCGACTGGAAATCACCACAACAAGGGATGGAACCGACAAGATCGTTGGGTCGGTCCCAAACCTCATCACAATCTTCAAGTACGACCGTCGTTGGAAGACACGCATCTGGCTGGACACCTTCAGGAACATCATCACGTTTGATGATGGAGACTTTAAGGATACGGATGCCACCAGGATCAAGCAGTGGATGCACCGCCACTACGGCGTTCACTTCACTACTGACTGCATCATCGAGTCAGTTGGACTGGTTGCAGAGGACAACGGGCGAAACCCGCTGACCGAGTGGCTCAATGAAATCTCTTGGGATGGCACTCCCCGAATGGATGAGTGGTTGGTGCGCGCTGTTGGGGCTGAAGATAGCAAGCTCAATAGAGAGATGGGACGTAGGTGGCTCATCCAATGCATTGCGCGGGCTTTGAAGCCTGGCTCCAAGGCCGACTGCGTACTTATCCTAGTTGGACCACAGGGCTCGAAGAAGAGCACGACCTTCAGGTTGCTCGCCTCAGACGAGTACTTCTGCGATACGCCCATGGACATCGGTTCATCCAACGCCTACATGCAGATTCACAGAGCGTGGATCTATGAGGTGGCTGAGCTCGACTCAATCAGACGTGCCCACAACTCTGCCACGAAAGCATTCTTGTCGGCCCAGGACGACACGTTCAGGTTGCCGTATGCACGCATGACCATCACGCTGAAGCGGCACACGGTGTTTTGTGGAACCACCAACAAGGGTGAGTTCATCACCGACATGACGGGATCTCGACGCTACTGGCCCGTCCAAGTAGGCAAGATCGATACCGAGTGGACCGTCAACAACCGCGCTCAAATCTGGGCAGAGGCCGTCGTTGCGTTCAAGAACGGCGAGAAGTGGTATCTTGAGAATGAGGCTGAGCAAGAGCTTGAAGAGCAGTCATCCGATTTCCGCCAGTACGACCCATGGCACGAAGTCATTGAGAGTTGGCTTATCGGCTTCGGCTCGAACCATTCGACTAGTGAACTCATGTCCAAGGCACTCAGCCTTGAGAAGTACCAGATGACCAGGAACAACGAGATGCGGGTTGGCGATATCATGCGCCAGCTGGGCTACGACCGTGTCCGACGACGCATTGGTGGTCAGCGCGCCTACGTGTGGGTGAAGCCAGAAGAAGACAACATCATCCCGATCACAAAGCCAGAACTTGTTGAAAATGCAGATGGAGAGAATTGATGCCGACAGAAGTACTTACGTGTGACTCACGAGATGTGATGGAGACTATAGACCTGTACCTCACAGAGGACGACAAAGACGCACTCTTTGGAAAGATGAAGGCAAAACGCATTCGGTCAGTTCATGGTGGTGACCGATTCCTCACGCACTCCATTGCCAACAAGGTCAAGACGTTCGTTGAAGATGGTCAGTACGTTGCATTCATTGCATACGGCGTTGACTACATGCTGTTTGAAAAGCCAGGGTCATTCAGCACCCAGACGTTCACATGCCACGAGGAACTCATCAACGTCGTTCATGAAGTTTGCTTTGAGTGGTACCAGGATGGCGGTCAAATCGATGAAGACACGCTTGATAGAATCTATGCATGGCTGATGATCAGTCCGTATGCTGCGATGTCAATGACAGAAAATGTCCGCCATGAACTTCATAAGGCCGTCGATTTCTTCTGGGTATGTACCGCCACCGGCAACAGAGCTCTGGCTACACAGTGCTATGATCGTGGGAAGGACATGACCAATCGCTCAATACAGCACTGGATGGACAACGTACCCATCATGGCGAAAGGGTGTGGCTATACCAACATCATCGAACCACAGGAATGCTGATGTCTGATTTAGATGAAATCAAGAACATCTGGACCATGCCGGATGGCTGGACCGTTCGTGTTGATGACGAGCAGATGGAAGTGCTGGACCTTGATGACGAAGTCGTTGCTCAAACCGTGACGCAGGCCTCCGTCATTACGGCCATTAAGGAGCACCTAGAGGCACAGAAAACTTTCGGTGCCTACCAAATGATGATGGCAAACCTGAAGAAGCCCATCGAAGGCTGACTACTTCCTGGTAGTCTTCTTCTTGGCCGGTGCTGCCTTCTTGGCAGGCGCTACCTTCTTGGCAGGCGCTACCTTCTTGGCAGGCGCTACCTTCTTGGCAGGCGCTGGGCGAGCAAGCTTGTCTTCCAACTCATCGATGTACGCATAGAGTACAGGAATTACCTGAGTCAGTTGATAGCCATGTCGGCAGTTCTTGGCCGTGGCAACGACGCGCATTGCATCAGCTTTCTCTTTGAGGCTCATTGTCTACTCCACATTTAGGAACGAAGGCCTGATTTAAGCCCAGGCCATTCTCTTACAGAGACTACACCACCGGTTGCTTTTTCGATACCAATCGCCAGTGGCAACGACGGTGTCTTTCGACCGTACTCAAGGTCACGAAGATATCCAATGCTCAAACTCAAATCAAACTCACCCAGCTGCCCATTGAGCCACTTCGTGAATGCGACCCGAGTACTCTTTCCAGGCAGGCTCTTCCGATAGTTTTCGAGGACCATTAGACACACCTTGTCAATCGAAAATAGCGCAGCGGACATCTTCTGTCCACAGCGGGGTGTGTCTCCTTGACACACTTGAGGTAAAGTAGTACCTTGGCCCAAGGAGAAACAACCATGAACCAAGCTGAGAGAGAGGCCTGGCTTGCTGAACGCAAGAAAGGGCTGGGCGGTACTGATATTGCCCGCATCATGATGGCGGGCGCTGATTCAGCTGACAAGATTGGTTGCTTCGAAGGAAGTGTATTCAAGCTTTGGTCCGAGAAAACGGGCATTTATGCATCGGAGTCCTCTGACAATCAGATCCTGATGCGTGGCCGAGTCATGGAGAAGTACGTTTGCGAGTTGTACGAGCTCCATCTTGGGGAGGGATGTCGCCTTTGGGAGAAGGGATTGACTTGGCATCCGACCCGGCCACGCATCTTTGGGACTCCAGACCGACTCGTGGAGTACAAGGACATCACGTTCGGCATGGACGCCAAGACCAGACGACGCCGGAAAGGGTGGGGCAAGACCAGGACCACGGATGTGCCACTAGATGTAGAGTTGCAGATGCGGGTCTACATGGAGATCTTCGACGCACCTTACTGGGACATCGCGACCCTCTTCAACCTTGATGACTTCCGAGTGTATCGGATGATGCGGGACGAGGAGTTGGGGCAGCAGATTCTCGATGTGGCCGATGAATGGTGGGAGAAGCATGTGGTTGATGAGACACCACCACCAGTTGATGGCACAGACCTTTGCCGGGAGACTCTTGGCAAGCTGCATCCTCGAGTGAAAAACGAAGTACTGCGCCCCGCAACTGTAGCAGAGCGCGGCTTGTACGAGAAACTTTTGAAGGTTCGCCAAGAGCACAAAGAGGTTGGAGAGAAGAAGAACGAACTCGAGAATCGACTTCGGCACTGCATCGGTGAGTCATTGGGAATAGCTGAGATTGCAACATGGAAGCCCTCATCACCAAGAAAGACATTCGATAAGAAGACGTTCAGCACCGACCACCCTGAACTCTACGAAAAATACGTTAACGAGAAGCCTGGAAACCGCATGCTTCGAATCATGGAGCCACGAAATGACAACAGCGATTAGCACGCGAGACAAGCTTGCTTCCCTCAATCAGTTCCTTGGAACAAAGCGCGGTAGCCTTGTGGAGATTGCCCCGAAGGGGACGGATGTTGACCGCATCATCCGAGTCGCAATGTTTGAGGCATCAAGGAACGAACGTCTTGTGCAGTGCTCACCAACTTCAGTCTACTTGGCGTTGGCTAGGGCGTGCGAATTGAATCTGGTTGCCGGTGGTGTCCTTCATCGCGCCTCTCTTATACCAATGTGGAACAAGAGGGCAAAGAGTTACGATGCTGAGCTCTGGATTGAGTATACGGGCTTGATGGACCTTGCGAAACGCTCTGAAGAGGTCGCTCATTTTGTTTCCCGCGTGGTCCACGAGAACGATGAGTTCGAGCATTACTTTGATCTTGAGAGTGGAGATGTCTTAAAGCATCGAGTCAATCATGATGACCCAGGTGACCTGAAGTTGGCCTATGCCGTGTGCTACTTCACGGATGGAAGGAGACTGGTTGAGGTGATGTCAAAGCATCAAATCAACAAGATTAGAAAATCATCCAGAAGCTCCGACAGTGGACCATGGGTCCAGCACACTTCAGAAATGTGGAGAAAGACTGTCATTCGGCGCATCTGCAAGTATTTGACACTGACCCCCGAAGCTGCAGCTGTGCTTGAGCATGACATCAAGACTGAATTCGATGATGACGCATGGACTGACACTGCCAACAATGGGCATGACGAGTCAGTTAAGGATAGTGGTACAATCGAACAGAATGTTATCGATGTCCAACCGGACGAGAAACCCAAGAGGCAACGGAAATCAAAGGTCAAGGACTTGGTCGAGAAGGCCAAGAAGAACGACCTTCCAGAGCCAGAAGCAGACTTTACTGACTAGGAGAACCGATGTCCCTCATTGACCAGGCCACCTCAAGCAACCCGCACAAGCTTCGTATGTCTGAGACTGCAGGCCAGCAAGCTGGGCCACCGAAGGTCATCCAATCAACCGAATTCGTGTCATTGCTACGTGAAGTGCTTGATGACAACGTCATCGACAAGAAGGCCAAGAAGGAGTGGAAGGACTACCGCAACCGCCTGATGCACGCGCACTGGCCTCTTGAGGGCGTGATGAACAAGGTCGATTCGGAGTTGTGGAAGAGCATGTGCGACCTTGGCCTCAAGGCCATGGTCAAGAACATCAGGAACTCTCAGCCGAATGGTGAGTGGAAGCTTGGAGAGTACGAGATTGACATCCGGCCAAACCTAAACGGGAAGGAGTCCGTCATCTTGGCATGCAAGTGGATTGATGCCAACAATGCGATGGACCTTCGATATCAGAACGGTGTTCCTTCGGTTGATGTCAACATCAACATGGCGGATGCTAACAAGGAACTGATCGAGGTTCTCTCCAAGAAGCAAGACGATTCAAGTGACGGTGAGCTCAAGGATCTGATGAAGCAGTTCATCTCCGCTATGGCTGGCAAGGCTGTTGAGGACACGAAGACCGTCAAGAAGGTAGAGAAGAAGCCGGAAGAGGCCATTGACGACCTTGCTGAAGACTTCGAGGGGTAGCACCTCCCCTGGTCCTCCTGACACGCCACACCATTAGCTTTTTTAAGCAGTGGGGAGATGTGGACCCCGCCGTCAGGGGGGTTCAGGGGCTTTCTGATAGGGCGGAACTATGCGGATGATTCGTCACTGGATTCGGGGTGACCGGCATCGCATGGAGGATGGAAGGCTGATGTACCGTTCTGCTTGTGGGCGCTGGATAGGCAGGAGGCAATCAGCTGTACCTGCCCATGTGACCTGCAAGCAGTGCAAGAGATACTTGGCGAGAGTCATCGGTAGCAAGCCAAGTTAAACGGGCCTATCCGTCCCGGTTCTCGATCATCTTTTCGATGTCCTTCTTGAGCTTGTCCTCTTCCTTGCTCTTCCATTACATCTCAGGAGCGACAACGAGGGTGTACGTGAACTGAGCACCGTATGTCTCGGCAGACTTCTTCGCGATGTTCATGAAGCACTCGAAGTCATCCGGGTCTGCAAAGACCTGGCAGCCTGCGCTCCACTTATCAACGTTCTCCGAGCCACCATCGCGCGTTGATGCCCGATGGATGTTGATGCCTGCGTAAGTGGGGTCTGAGATATCCTCAGGCTCCATGTCGAGGATATCGTCCTTGTTCGCATCGCGGTACAGCCTGACGCGACCACCCCGCTGAACCAAGGCCTCGTAGCTCCCTCGATGCAGACCAATCTTGTAGGCCCCTCTGTACTGCCCCGGAACCAGAATCGCAGTCCCTGTGACCCTCATTGGGTGCTCGCGCCAGTAGGTGCCTGGGTCGGTTGTGCATCGCCAGGTACGAGTGACCCACCCCTGCTCATCCTTGTAGACAACGCACATGCGGTCATTGAACTTGTTGGCATCATCATCCGGTGTGCGGATGCCGATGATGTTCAGGTTGTATAGTCCGTCCTCAAAGACGGCGTGGCCCAAGGCTGCGGCATAGTCCAGCAGTATCGGTCTCATCTACAGCGAGCCCCTGTTGCCTGACAGATGGCTGACTGATTGGTCATAAGAGACTTGATGTCCTTCCCCATCTCGTCTTGCTTGGCCTCAATCTTCTCGATGCGGCCTTCACCCGCAGCGTGCCCATCGGCAGCGACGTGCACGGTCAGTTCGCTCTCTTGGCCATCAAGCGTGTCTTGGATCCTGCTTACATCGGCAGAGACATCTTGAAGACTCCACCATCCCCCGCCCGCTATGAACACAAGAGTGACGATCCAGATGACCAGCTTGGCGTCGATTTGCTTCATTTGAACCCCCCAGAGCCATATTGATAAGCAGCACTGAGGCCCACAGCAACTACACCAACCGTAACAAGTGTCTCCAGTCTACCAAACCATCGCTGTGTTCCGGCCCTTTCGAGGAACGGAGGCGGCTTAGATTCCTCCTCAAGCTTCTTCTTGTACCACTCAATGTCCATCTCCAAAGCTTTGGTATCTACTGCATACTGGGCAGCTACAGCCGTTGCCCACTTTTCAGTAACCAGCAGGTCCGCGTAGTCTGAGAGAGGGACCAGAACTCCAGAGCAAGAAGCCAGGCCACGGGGCGAGAGCACAACGGGCGACAAGGCCTCGCCTTTTCGCACAGCGATGTTCTTTGCGCATTGGCCCGCAATCGGAGAAGGGGCATCCGGCCTGGCAATAAGATCACCAGCCTTGGCTGCGCCAGGGTACAAGATCAGCAGCAGCAGCACAACGATAAGCATGACGATGACAAGCGTAGCAACAACCTGCGCGCCGACCCCCGCTGGCTTTTCAAGCCACCTCATCGTCGGTCCCGAGAGTTGCCTTTGTCGGCCAAGTCACCTGCCGGGTCTTTCCCTCGAAACCGCCTCCAAATCCCAGACACTTCCTCTTGAAACGTCTGCTGAATCGTGTCATTTGCGGCATCAGCGATGCGATTTGGTGGAGGAGACTCGACATCGTCGTCTTTCTTTGTGCGCCCACGAAGCCCAAAGAAAGCAAGAAGGCCGCCAACCCCAACTACACACAGAACTGTAATCCATTCGTCCATTTACGAGGCCAGGATGGTCACAACTACCTTCTCGGCTGGTCCGGTATTGCTCGAAAGCGCCGCCCCAATCACACAGTAGAAGCTCAGGTTTGTGTCGAACGCCCACCCAGTAGGGATCACCAGCGTTCTTGTTGTGCCATGTGGCACATAAAAGACCAACCCAGGAGCCGTGGTTGTCACGCTGATGGTGCCATTTGCCACCTTCACATAGCAGCCCGGCTCTGCCGTCGTTGGCGTGTTGGCCGTTGTATCGACCTTGAGCATGTAAAGGCTGCCAGCGGCCCCTGTGACGTTGTTGTTGGCGTTCTCATCAGCATCGATCTGAACAACCAGATTGGTGGCCAGAGCAGTCGGCGTTGTGGTCTTGACTACTGCCATGGTTCAACTCGTTACCAAGTATACTTTGACGGATTCGTTGCCGGTCAAAGATGGCGCAGTCGAATCAGCGGGGCTTGCGCCCGTCGTACACCAAATTGAAAGGGCCGAGAATGACTGACCACCTGGGATCTCGTAGTTCAACACAGAGTTGGCCGCACATGGAAAAATCCAGGTCGGATCCGTGCTTCCAGCAGACGCGCTGTAGGCATCAACAACCTTGATGTAGATGTACTGGTTGTTGTTGTTGTTGATGTAGATCGAGTGAAACGTGCCAGGGCCACTCGTGACATTATTGTCCGGTGTCGCAGTTAGGCTGGACTCGTAGGAGACTTTGTAGTCAACCGCAGAGTCATGGTCGGTAACAGACAACGCCATCGCGCACTTACTTCCTCAGCGCCGCCATCGCCTTCTCAGCAGAGTCGCCAGCGATGTATGCGAGGCCCAGGTAGAGCCACTGGGTTGAGTCAAGCATCCCAGCAGCCAAGAGGCCTGTGCCTAGGGTAAGGACGGCAAGCCGCCGCCAAGAGATGCGGTGCTGAGAGTCAAAAAGAGTTTTGATGAAGGTCTTCATTGTTCAAGCCTCTATACGGGAAGGGGAACATTCATGGCGACGGCCTGGATATTCTCAGTGTTGCTGGGGAACAGAAGTTGGCCGCCGGATTGCTCGGCCCAGGAACCGGGGGCCCCATCGTTGGTGTTGACGGAGATCCGGCCAGAGTCGTGGACTATGAGCCAGTTCCCCTGCCCATCGGTGGCCACGTCGTTTGCGTCCAACCGGGGCAGGGTGCCGTTGGTTAGGGTCCAATCCTGGCCACC
>Ga0080013_1002809_pt1 | contig 19558 bp, 28 predicted proteins | sample ETNvirenome_6_85_FD_69236 | JGI IMG/M metagenome (GOLD analysis project Ga0080013, IMG submission 69236) | Marine viral communities from the Pacific Ocean - ETNP_6_85 (SPADES assembly) (version 2) | ecosystem: Environmental > Aquatic > Marine > Oceanic | place: Pacific Ocean | collected 2013-06-19 | reverse complement strand
AGCTGGAGCTTGGGAGACCCCCCAATAAAGAGTTGGCAACCGAACGCAAATGGCACACCGATAACATCCTGAATAGATGGCTGGAAGTTCATCCACGAGTAGATTGGTCAAGTGCCAATAACCGAACAATGGATCTTGTTATCCGGATGTTTCAGGAACTACCCCCAGAAAAAGGTTCAACCCCTTTGCTGGCCACGGAAATTATGGACGAGAACTGGGATGTAGTAAGACAGATTGCCGTAAGGCAGTTTGCAGAAAGTTTCCCTGACACGCCCTTGACGGAGGGGATAAAAAAGAGGCGTAAAATGCGTATAAAATTTAGGTAGAAATAACAAAAAAGCAAACCAGCCCAGGGGAAACCCTGGGCTTTGATGCTTTTAGGAGGTTTATTATGTTAAGAAAAATATTTGCAATATCATGGATTTGGGGTGTACTGACCCTGGTAAATTTAGGTTTGGCGGTTAATAGTTTTGTGGACTTTCGCAAGGATATGTTGATTTTTAATCTTCTATGCGCAGCACTATGCTGTTTGGCATGGATTTCTTCTAGAATTCAGGAGGTGTTATAATGGATACTGCAGTGATGATATGCTTGGCGGCAACGTCCTTGAGCTTTGCGAACGCAGAGCAGGTCTGTAAGCAGGCTGATGTTGTTGTGGAACTGGCAGAAAAATACGATATCAAACCAGAAATAATTGTTTCAATGGTTTACCATGAGAGTAATTGGAATCCCAAGGTTGTAAGTAGGGCAGGTGCTTGTGGCCTGACCCAGGTAATCCCAAGGTGGACCAAAAGTCCGAAGTTAACCTGCAAACAACTCAAGGAAGATCCAGCTCTTTCCCTCAGAGCGGGGGTCGCCATGCTGGACAAGCTTTTAACTTCAAAGAAGTATGCTGATGGCAATATAAAAATTGCACTTTGTGCCTACAACGCAGGATATAGTAATTGTAGGTCTCATAGAACTGCCCGGCGCAGCAATCGCTATGGAAGAGGTATCTTAAGAACTGCTGAAAAATTTAAGGGAAAGATGTTATTATTTGAGGACGACCTTGAAGCAGAAGTATTTTAGTGAAATTTTACGATTTTGTCTTTGAATATGAAAAGGTTGTTGTGGGCGGCACCCTTGAAGCGATGTTATACGCTTTCGTCAACAACCTTCCCATAATATATAATTTAAAAACAAAGCCAAGATATTTTGAGTTTTTGAATGAAGACGTAGATCTTAGTTCTTTAGACCTGGAAAACTCCCTAACTCATCTTGACACACCATCGGGAGTCCAAACCGTAGGCATGCCCGAGAGGGATCTTTGGACATATCTGGTGTGGGCACTTTCCCTGGCAGGCAATATATTGATGACCGATAAGGTTAATAGCATCCGAGCGCAGCCCAACAATACACTCAAAGTAACAACTGACAATTCTAGGTTTGCAAAAATAAAATATAAAGAATTGCTGGTATTTGATTCGGAACTCTTGTATAATATACCAAACAAAGTCCTGAAGCAGGCCGGGAATTTATATAAAGTTTATGATTGGATGAATATAACGAACGGGATGAATCAGAAGTTAGACCACCTCCAGTTTGATGATAGTTTTGTTAAAGAAATATATCTTTACCCAACGGATCGTGTGGACGGCGAGCAACTGAATCTGAAAGACATCTTGGTGGTTTCATATCTAGACGAGCAACAGTTACAAGATTTTGATTATTCAGATACATATGCAAAGTTCAAGACTTTGAAATTATTGAAGCAGGTTGGAGTTAAAGGGAATCAAAATGGCTGGAGAACAAAGAAGAAAGTAAAAAGAGTATATTACTCATTTAAGCTGGAAACCACAAAGCGTGAGATAATCCCCATTAATAGAAACATATATGAAGACTCGGATGAGATAAAGTTTATGAACGTCGATTGCAGAGAATCTTTGAGAGAATACACCGATAGAGCGGCCCCCGAAGATTACATTTATAAGTTGTTCAGTGGTGTGTTCAGTGGTCAAGAAAGGTAGTCCACATATCGCCGGGATTATTCCCGTGGCGGGACAAAAATTAGATTATAGCTTCCCTTGGCACGACTGCCTTCAGCCTGTCGCAGCTAATTTTTTAGCAGTTGAGCACGCTGTGGCTGAGTGCGCCTACGCTGGCTGTAAAACAATATGGATCGTGTGCCATGATGATATACAGCCACTTATCCGTCATCGCCTGGGAGACTATATTCAAGACCCACAAAAGATTGAGAGAACAAATTATCAAAAGTTTCCACACATGCGCAGAAGAGAGGTTCCAATTTTTTATGTGCCGGTGCACCCGAATGATCGCTTTAAGCGTGACTGTTTGGCTTGGAGCGTATTGTATGGAGTTTTTTCAGCTAGAAAGATGTGTCACGCTATGAGCAAGTGGATGGCCCCTAGGAGATATTTTGTCACCTTTCCATATGGTATATACCCTATCACCAATATAAAGCACAGTAGAGCTAAGATTATTTCAAATGACAGTTTTTTCTTTTCCTATGAAAATAAAACTATTGTGGACAACGAGTACTTGCCCTTTACTTTGAATTTTGACCAAGCGGAGGAGTTCAGGAAGAAGGTTAAGAGAGAAGGCACGGGAGTGTACCACGCACCAGGGGCTAACGAGCTAGCAGAGCTAGAGAAGCTCCCTCTGGAGGAAAGATATTCGGCAAGATACTTTTCTCTTTCTGATGTGTTTAGTTTTAATGTTGGGGAAGAGAATAAGATCGATTTGGACTGGTATTATAATATTGACAATTGGGGTGGATTGTGCGATTATTTAGGGTCGGAAGAGAGGAAGAGTGTGCGCCGTCCCCCTAAATCAATTTTACATTATCACGAATTTTCTCCCATAGGGTATGATATTGAATAATTAAAACACATAACCGTCTAAAGGAAGGAGGTAGAGCTATGAAGGCAAACTATTATAACAATGTTGTTCCGCAAACTAAAGAGGCCGTAGGGTTTCCACTAAATCACGTTGATCTCGACACAGATCAAGAAAATTTCATTGAGGCTGTCTATGATTGTAGAGAGTTGACTCTGAAGAAAGAAGAGCTAGCAGAGTTGATACAGGATCTTAAAGATTTAACACCAGACGATATCGAGTATACCGAGACAATTGATGAAATAAATAAACTTGTGGAGGAATTGTGAGCCAAGATATACCCTTTGTGGGATTACACGCACACGATGGTTTTAGTGTTGGAGACGGCTTAGGATTTCCCCACGAACATTTTGATTTCGCCCACGAGAACGGCTTGGATGCTCATGCTATCACTAACCATGGTAATATGAATTCCTTGCCGCACATGGTGATGCACTTGGAGAAGATGCGAGCCGAGGGCAAAGAGTTCAAAGCCATTTATGGAATGGAAGCTTATTTTATACCTTCAGTCGCAGAGTGGAAGCAGGAGTATGAAAAAAACAGGGCTCTGAAAAAGAGAGCGAAAGCCGAAGAAAGATCCGCAACCGTCATTGAAAACGAGGGTGAATCTCGCAAGGCAAAGAATATTCTTAATCGTAGAAGGCACTTAGTGCTCTTGGCGCAGGGTCAAGAAGGCTTAAACAATCTATTTAAGATAGTATCTTTAAGTTATCAGTCGGGCAACTTTTATCGATATCCTAGGGTGGATTATGAAATTCTGGAACAAAATAATGCTGGGATCATTAGTACTTCTGCTTGCCTTGGCGGCGTTTATGCTGGATGTTACTGGGAGAATAGAGAGCAAGGTGAAGAAGCTGTCCTGCGTGCTATGCGGGAAACGTCGGAAAAAATGATCTCCATTTTTGGAGATCGCTGGTATGGCGAACTTCAATGGAATAACATTCCCGAACAACACGAGCTTAACCAATACGTTATACGTGTCTGCAGCGAGTACGACATTGAGCTTATCTCAACTTGTGATTCACACTACCCCCGTCCAGATGCCTGGAGGGACAGAGAACTATACAAACGTATCTCTTGGCTCGGCAAGAAGAAGCCAGATTGGCTGAGCGACGAACTGCCCGAGTCTGTTGATGAAATTGGGTATGAACTCTACCCGAAGAACGGCAATCAGATGTGGGATGCATATAAAAAGTATTCCGCCGAAGTTGGCGTTAAATACGACGATACCCTGGTCCTTGATTCAATCACCAGGACTCATGATATTGCCACACAGAGAATTGAGGATTTCACTCCCGATAATACTGTACGCCTTCCAAGCTTTGTTGTCCCGGAGGGTACTGAGTCAGCTGACCAAGCCTTAAGGGATCTTTGTGTGCAGGGTTTAGAGAGTAAAGCTTTGGTTAGCGAAGTATATACACAGAGGCTAAACAAAGAACTTGAAGTAATTGAACATCGTGGATTTGCTAAATATTTCCTTACGATGAAGGCTGTTTCTGATAAGGCCCAGGAGCTATCACTGGTTGGCCCCGGTCGTGGTTCTGCCGCTGGTGCGTTGATTTCATATGTCTTAGACATCACCCAGGTAGATCCTATCAAGTATGAATTACTTTTTGAGAGATTCCTAACAAGAGAGGGGAAAGGGTATCCAGATATTGATTATGATGTTGCCAATCCTATGCGACTTAAGGAACACTTGATTGAAGAGTGGGGGCCGACGACGGTTGTACCTATTTCAAACTTTAACACACTTAAGCTACGTTCGCTGATTAAGGATATTTCTAAACTTTACGATATTCCTTTTACGGAAGTTAATGCTGTGACCAGCAAGATGCTTTCGGAAGCGACCCCTCTTGCGAAGAAGAAGCACGGCATTAAAGCTGGAATATATGCGCCAACTTTTGAGGAGGTTATGGAGTTTTCAGATAGCCTGCGTAAGTTTTTGATAAAATATCCTAAAGTAAAAACGCACGTTGAGGCTCTCCACGGGTCGGTTCGTTCTGTTAGCAGACATGCAGGTGGCGTGGTGATCGGAGAAGATTTAGACCACCATATGCCCCTTATTAACTCAGGGGGCGTGACTCAAACTCCATGGTCTGAAGGTCAGACGGTGCGCCATCTTGAACCAATGGGGTTTATCAAATTTGACATCCTGGGTTTATCTACGATTGAGATGATTGAGCAGGCCATTGTCAATGTCCTTAAGCGCCACCACAATAATGAGAGCCCAACCAGCGAGGAGGTGTGGAAGTTTTATACGGAGAATTTACACCCAGACAATATTGATTTAGAAGATGAGGGTGTGTGGAAGAATATATTTCATAAGGGGAAGTTCGCAGGAGTGTTTCAGTTTACGCAAGATGGCGCACAAGAGTTGTGCAAGCGTGTCATGCCAAACAATATCATTGATTTGTCTGCGATTACATCCATTTATCGCCCAGGGCCATTGAGTGCGGAGGTTGATAAAAATTATGTGTCAGCGAAAAACAACCCATACGGCATTAAATATATTCACCCCATTGTCCGTGAGGTGACCGAGAGCACCTACGGGTTCCTGATTTTCCAGGAGCAGATTGCGATTCTAGCTCATAAGCTTGGTAAGGATGTTACGCTAGATGAAGGTAACATGTTAAGAAAGCTTCTCACGAAGAAGGGCTCTACAAAAGGTTATGATAAGAAGGCAGAGATCCATGATAAGTTTATTAATGGATGCACGGAAAAGGGAATTACTGAATATGAAGCAGAGAAATTGTGGTCTACATTTGAGTACTTCAGTGGGTATGGGTTTAACAAGAGTCACGCCATAAGCTATTGTTTTATTTCCTACCAATGTGCTTGGCTCCTAAACTACTACCCCGAAGAGTGGCTGGCCGCTTTTCTTGATAAGGAGCCAGAATCTCGCAAGGAGAATGCAATTAGCATTGCAAAAAGTTTTGGCTATGAGATAGAGCCGATGAATGTAAATACCTCGGATACGACTTGGCTTGTATCTCAAGACGGAAAAAAACTGATTCAACCTTTGACTTCGGTGAAGGGTCTGGGGGAAAAGGCTGTTGAGCAGATTATGATGCACCGCCCCTTTGCGGCCATTGAGGAGTTTTTGTTTCATGAGGAGATCTCATATTCAAAGTTAAATAAGAAAGCTCTAGATGTCTTAGTAAGGAGCCAAGCTTTAAATTGCTTGATGGATGATCGCTTCTCTGGTCTTAGGCACTTTTGGTCTTGTGTTGCCGTTGACCGTGTTAAATCTCTTAAGAAGTTTAAAGAAAACATTGAGGTTTATGAACCAGAAGGGGATTTTACAGAGGAGGAAAAGATTGAATTCCTTGCATCACTGACAGGGGGGTTCCCGATTCATAAAGTGGCTAGCCCTGAGCTTATACAGCGGTTGGAACATCACTGTGTACCTCCCATTTCTAGTTTTGACGTGGATTTAAAAGTAGCGTGGTTTATACCCAGAAAAATAAATGTTAAGAAGACAAAGCACGGAAAAGAATATTGGATTGTAGAAGTGATAGATTCGGACAATAAAGTTACCAAGATCAAATGTTGGGGTATCCGACCAGAGAAAGATAAGATATTTCTCAATCGCCCTTACATGAGTAGGCTTGAATACAGTGAGCAGTGGGGGTTTTCCACACGCTCGGTTCGTCATAATTTTAAACTTTTAGCTTGACAGGTGTGAACAAAGTATGATAAAACAGATGAAGAAGGCTTTTGAGGAGTGGATTAAAGATGAAGACCCTTTTCCCGATAGTGCTATTGAGTGGGACCACTACGATTCAAATGTGAGGATTGTATTTTTTAGAGTGGAAGGTCGGTGGGATACGGAGATGAAAAGGGGCATCGCAAAGTTTTTAAGACAATATAAACCCAAGGTTTTAGCAAACAGAATTATAAAAGGAGGATGAGTTGATTTTAGAATATTATATCATGAGAGAGGATGTTCGCCCGCCCACAAGGGCTAACCCATCAGATGCGGGCTTGGACATCTTTCACAGCCCAGACACCAGCGAGTTCAAGGGTTTTTGCGACGGTACCGTTGTCATCGATCCGGGCCAAAGCGCCGTGCTTTCAACGGGGTTGAAGTTTGGGGTGCCGCACGGGTATATGCTGGAGGTTAAGAACCGTTCTAGTGTGGCTGCAAAACAAAGCCTATTGGTTGGTGCCTGTGTAATTGATTCTGGATACGATGGAGAAGTATTTATTAATCTTCACAACGTGGGAACAATGCCTCGTTACATCAAAGCCGGCGATAAAATCGCACAAGTGGTGATGGTCCCGGTAGTTCATTTCCGTGCCATGGCCACAGCAGAGGACAACTTATACCAGTGGTACCCAATCACAATCAGCGACAGAGGAGATGGGGCCCTTGGCTCCACCGATAGGAAGTGAGTATTAAAGTAAAAAATAAAAAGTCCAAGAATCTGGAGAAAGAACTTACGAAGAAAATTGGCCTCTTTGATAGAACACCGGACGAGTGCCTAACCTGTAAGAAAGCTTTTGACAAAAAGGATAAAGAGATGGTAACATCTTGGTATGTGGTTGTCCGAGAGGAAGAAAAGAAAGTAAATTTATATTGCCCGAGCTGTTGGGAGAAGGCAATGGAAATTATAGAGGATTTTAAAAATGATTTATCTGACTCCACATAACTTTGAAGACGAGATACTAGAATCTGATGTCCCCTGCTTGGTTAAGTTCAGCAACAGGGGCTGCCCTTTGTGCCTTGGGATGGAAGATGTCTACGAGGCACTGTATTCCAAGTATGGGTCTAAAGTAAAATTTGGTACCATAGATACAAAAGTTAACCCAGATCTTGCGGAAGTATTTGAGATCGATGGTGTCCCAACTATTTTTTATTTTTCTAAAGGAAGTGCAGAAGAGGTACCCTACCCAGAAGACCCTGATGCTTACTCTGGATACGGGCAACAGTATTTAATTAATTATCTAAACCAAAAGGTAAGTGAGGGATAGGATGGACCAAGAGAAAGTAGCTTTTGACGATGTCTTACTGCAGCCGCAGTATTCGGATATCTACACTAGAAGCGATATTGATTTATTAACTGTTCTGGGTGACTTCTTTTTTGAGTTACCTATTATCTCAAGCCCAATGGACACGGTCACGGAAGAAGCCATGGCTCTTTCAATGTACCGGGCCGGCGGCCTGGGAATAATCCATAGATACAATTCAATACCTGAGCAAGCAGACCTCGTCCAAGCGGCGTGCCAGCTGGGGGCTAGTCATATCGGCGCAGCAGTGGGAATTACTGGCGATTACCTTGAGAGGGCCCAGGCATTAGTTGCAGCAGGCGCAAATTTTATCTGCATTGACGCCGCTCACGGTCACCACATCTCTATGAAAAAAGCCTTGCTAAGTCTGAGACAAGAGTTGGGTTTTAGTATACACCTTATGGCGGGGAATGTTGCAACAGCAAGAGGCTTTCAGGCCTTGGTGGACTGGGGCGCTGACAGCATTAGAGTCGGCATCGGTGGTGGAAGTATTTGTACAACCAGGATTCAAACTGGTCACGGTGTACCTACCTTACAGTCAATCATCGACTGCGCCAAGCTGGCCAGAGATACCGGAGTACAACTAATAGCAGATGGTGGCATTAAAAATTCTGGAGACATTGTAAAAGCCCTGGCCGCAGGGGCCAACTTTGTAATGCTAGGTTCTCTTTTGGCTGGGACTGAACAATCCCCCGGTGATGTTATAACGGCCAAGGACGGAAATAGATTTAAAAAATATAGAGGCATGGCCTCCTACGAGGCACAGAGTGATTATAAAGGGCCGTCTCATCATGTGGAAGGGGTATCTAGTCAGGTGCCCTTCAAAGGCCCAGTTGAGGAAGTTATCAAGGACTTGATGGCAGGTGTTCGTTCGGGACTTTCATATTCAGGCGCAAGGAATACTTTAGAGCTTCAGACGAGTTGTGTATTTATTCGCCAAAGTTCCAGCAGTGTACGAGAAAGCAGCCCTCACATTTTTTTAGATTATGGAATCAAAAAGTAAAAAGATATGTTTTTTTGATACGCCCAAGAGGCATATTGATTTAAAATTAAGAATTGAGTACGATGGATTCAAGTTCTCAGAATTTATGAGACTATTGGTCACAGCATATCTTGAGAGGGACGAGAGGCTAGTAGCTTTTATTGAAGAGAAGAAAGAGGAGAAAGCGGAACAAAACCAGAAAAAGAGAAAGGATTCACAAAAAATGCACGAAAGGGCTAAAGAGAACGTGGATAAGTTTGCTTTGAACGAAGACGAGATAGAGAGTATATTTGATATGATAGAACGGGAGCACCAAGAATTATGAACTGTAAGGATATTTGTAAACAATGTGCTATTCCTTGCGAGGAAACGAATTGCCGACAATGGATTAACTACGAAGAGGATCTTAACTGTTGTTTGGTTGCAGTCGATAAGCACGGGGACATGACATTGCGTGAAGTAGCGGATAGGTTAGGAATTAGTTTTGTAAGAGTGCAGCAGATACACAAAACGGCATTGAAGAAAATGGCCAAAAAGATCAGATTTCAAAATATTCTGTAAAACAGACTTTTGTTTTTTTCTAAACTACTTATAGTTAGAACAATATTGGGAGATTTTATAATGTCTAAGAAACTTCTTAAAGAGAATACAATTCGCAGATTCATGAAGCTGGCCAGCCTTGGCGGCTTGAGTTCTGACTTTATCACCGAAAACTGTGAAGAAGTTGATGAGCTAGAAGAAGGGGTTGGAGGCGGTCTCGCTGGAGCTGCCCTGGGATCCGCACTTGGTCCGGTTGGAACCTTGGCTGGTGGATACCTAGGTCATAAAATTACTGGCGCCAGAGATGACGATGAGGAAGATCCCCTGGCAGGGCCTACTGTTACTGAGCCCCTTGGTGAAGAAGAGCTTCCCGGCGAAGATCTAGAGGCCGAAGAGATGCCGATGGACGATGAGCCGATGGACGATGAGCCGATGGACGATGAGCCGATGGGTGAGGAAGTTCCTGAAGGGGACAGAGAAGAATTAGCTCGCAAAGCCATTGAGGCCGTCGCAGCTGCTCTTGGGATTGAAGTTGATATCTCTTCCGAAGACCACGATCATGACGAAGAAGGTGAAGACCTTGAACTCCCAGCTGAAGAGGAGCTTCCCGGTGAAGAGGAGCTTCCCGGTGAAGAGTTCCCTGAAGAAGAACTTGGTGAGGGAGTTTGGGATGCCACAAAAAAAGCAGCTAGCGGAGTAGCCGATGTGGCAACATCGGGAATCTCGGGTACACTGCACACTGCCAAGAAAATCGCCGGCGGCGTTGGAAAAGTCGGTTCAGCTGTAGGCGATGTCCTTGCACCTGACGAAGAAGAGGACATCACTGAGTCAGTGATGAATCTCTTAAACAAGGCAGACATCGAAGTTGTTGAAGATGTCGCTCTTCGTGAGAGTCTAGTTAGGAAAGTCGCAGCTAGAGTAGTTAAGCGTCTTATTAAAGAGCAGGCATAGCAGCTAGTTATTATAAAATCTTAAAAAGCCCTCTTAAACAAGAGGGCTTTTTTTATGCTTGATACTTTGTTTCGTTAGTGGTATAATTTGTTGACCTAGGAGGGACAATGTTTGACTCAATACCTTTTTTATACGAATTTATTTGGGCTAGTTTAGGATTACTTTTATATGCATTCACCGCCCGTGTTGTCGGGTACAGTAGATCAGCTGCCATAATTCAGCAGGTAGTACTTCACTGTTTAATATTGATAAAGACAGTTAATGATAATATTTACTCTATGAACGAGATCAAATATGACGCCTTGCGTATGTCTGATGCCAAAGATGAAGAGATAAGAGTAATAAAAGAAATAGATGAACAAACAATGGAAATGTGGAGAACCAATACAATCATCAACATTGTGAACTCTTTTCCCAAAGAGTTCAGAACAGTGGTGGGTTTTTCTACATGGCAGCAAGCCGTAGCAAAGCTTGAAAGGTTCTATAACAAAAAAGGGGGTGGGTATGGGGAAAAAAGGTAAGAAAAAAACAAAAGAAGAAATTCCAGAAGAGGAGGGAGTTGTATTTACGCCAGAAGATGAGGAGCCCAAGCAAAAGGGGCCTTATCTGCTAACTCTATACGGGAAAATAGAGGAAGAGCAGTGTGCAGAAGCTGTCCATTCTCTTTATGCACAAAAGCTGGCAGTAGAAAAAGGACTGAGGTCTAAAGAGCCATTAAAATTCCTTGTTTCAACATTTGGCGGTGACGCCGTTGAGATGTTTTCAGTTTATGATATGATTAGGCATGTCAAGAAGACATATCCAGTTCACACAGTAGGTGTAGGCAAGATTATGTCCGCTGGAACACTAATTTTAGCAGCTGGTACCAAAGGAAAGAGAAAAATAGGCTCAAACTGCCGTGTTATGATTCACAACGTGAAGGGAGGACCAGGGCCAGAGTGCTATGAAGTTCTTTCACACGAAATCAAAGAAATTGAGTGGTTTCAGGAGCAATATGTCCAGTGTTTAGCCAAAGAGACCCACTTAACAGAGGATGAGGTCAGAGAGATCATAGACTCTAGACACAACATTTATCTTGATGCCAAGCAAGCCATTGATGTGGGCTTGGCTGATAAAATTATTTGATTTGATTAATCAAAAAACTATTTAGTACAATATGATCAACAAAGACATTATAAATAAATTTATGGGCCGAGAACAACTTACTAATGGAGAATTTGACTCCGTCATCGTGGAAGTCTTCCGTGAACTTAACTTGGATGAGGTGTTGAGCGAAGCCGACCCATCGCAGGCGTTGGATGAGCAGTCACGCCAAGCTAGAGTTGGATTCGGCGCTCAGTCTCAAATAGCTGTGCGTGATATTGTTGAAAAACTTGCAGACGAACGAGGAGACGATTTTAAGTTTATATCTATGGCTAAAGAGGCTTCAAATGTTCCTGATTTGCAAGTAGAATACAATGGGCAACTGATTCAGTTTGAAATAAAAGGTAGGGCAGAGGACAAGGGTTTCGTAGCTACTTTTGATGAATCTGTTAGAAGAGACCAAGCAGCTAAAGTTATGGACCCACTCGCCCAAAAATTTGCCCAGCATATGAAAGTTCCCACGTCTATTCTTAGAAAACTTGATAGCCCACCCCGACCACACGTTGCTGGCCGAGGTGGATTAGATCTTCCAAAAAGCACTTTGAAAAAAGCAAGAAAGTTGGCAAAAAAGGGAGACACCCAAGGCGCCGCCGACCTTGTCCGTGGTGTGCTAGCACAAGAACCTTTCGGGATTAGTGAGCAGGTGAAAGATGGAGAAATGAGCGTTTATACCGCAATGCAAAAAATTGGCGAGAGATATTCCAGATATAGAAGTATAACTTTTGAAACAATAATGGATTTTTATTCAAATTATGTTGATGAAAAAGTAGGATTTGCAGGTGATGTCGGCGTTGTGAAATCAGGCAAACTACCTACACAATTTAAAACAAAGGATCCGAGTCTTACTGCGTATTGTAGGGATTTAATAATACAGCATTGGAATAGCGGAGGCGATAATTATTTTGCGATTCACACACGCAGTTCCGGGAGAGCAGATATCTATGCGATAGATACGGATAATTTACTAGGTGCGCCCGATTTGCCAGAGATCGCAGAGGTTCAAGTGACAACCGCTGGCGGCCAGTCTTCTGGTGCTACAAGAGTTACTCCAAAAATAAAATTTGCGAAGGAGTCACCCTGGCCACGTGGTAGTGCCAGACCCTCTCTGGACAGCCCCTCGCCAGATTCTAAAGGTCGTATTGTATATGAGAGCGATGCGGAGATAACCTAATATGTCAAAGAAACTAACAAATAAAGATATAATGAAAATCTTTTACAACCTTAAGTTGATTGAGGAAGTAAAACAAAATACATATCAAGAGCTACTTTTATCCCCGAAAACAGATCCAAGAATAAAAGCTCTTGCCCTGGAGGATGAAACGGAATTAAAAACTTTGATTGATATGATAAAAGACTGGGTTGACGACATAACCGAAGAGACAATAAGCGATGAGGTTAAGATGATTGACTACCTAAAAGAAGATCCTTATTTTAAATTGGTTCAGCTTGTTTATAAAAAACGAGATGAGACAAAGAGCCCTGGCCTCAAGAAACCGAATAAGAAGAAACTGATGAATTAAGCTTGACTTATGACCAGTTTGTGTTTATAATTATATACAACGAGAGGGTGTGATGAGTGAGAAATTATTTGATTCTGGCATGTCGCTACACGAGAGACTAGCCAAAGGCGTCAATGCGCTAGCGGACAACGTTGCCGCAACCTATGGACCAAAGGGAAGAAATGTTATTCTTCACGGGAAAGAACGGGTGCCCATTATAACAAAAGATGGAGTCACGGTCGCTAAGTTTACAAATCTAGAAGACCCAGTAGAAAATACAGCAGCACAGATTATCAAGCAGGCTGCAGCAAAAACAGCTACGGACGCTGGCGACGGCACAACCACTGCCACTATTCTAGCAAGGGAATGTTTTAAGCAAGCCAGGAAATATATCCTAACCGGGGTGAGCCCGGTGGAGATTAAGCGAGGGATGGATAAAACAGTTGAAGCTATTGTGAAAGAACTCAAGGAACTAGCTAGACCAATCAAGAGCGAGGAAGACATTACACACATCGCCACCATCTCTTCAAATGGTGACAAGGTTATAGGCTCTTTAATATCAAGGGCAGTTGACCTCGTCGGCAAAGATGGCGCAGTGTCAATTGAAGAAGCGAGATCCGTGGAGACAAGCTTAGATATAGTAGAAGGGTTCAGGTTCGATTCAGGTTATTTTTCTCCGAAGTTTATTACCAACGAGAGAAAGAATACCGTTGAATATGATAACCCACTTATCCTGGTTACGGATACTAGAATATCCACGGTAGAGGAGATACTTCCGGTACTTGAGGTCGCTGCTCGTGAGGGCAGGGCCCTTATTATTGTTGCTGAAGATGTGGAAGGGCAGGCCCTGGCCGCATTGATAATGAATGCGATCCGTGGCTCAATGAAGGTCGCCGCCGTTAAAGCCCCTAGATATGGCGAAGAACGCCGGGGCATACTGAGAGACCTAGCAATATCCACCGGTGCCACTTTCATCAGCGCCGAGGACGGGATGTTTCTTAAGGACACAAAGCTGACCGACCTGGGTACTTCAACCAAGATTGAGATTTCAAAAGGTTGGACAATTATCATGGGTGGTGCCGGAATCCCAGCGCTGATTGAGGATCAAATTGATTTACTGAAAGATCAAATTCAGGCCACCGAGGAGATGCATGAGTGTGAAAGATTGCAGGAAAGGATTACACGACTAGCCAGCGGTATTGCTATCATCAGAGTCGGCGGCGCCACCGAGATAGAGATGATTGAGAAAAAACATAGAATAGAAGATGCCTTGGAGGCAGTTAACTCGGCCCAGCAAGAAGGCATCGTCCCTGGAGGCGGAGCCGCTCTTGTGCACGTAGTTCGGGATTTAATTGTGGAAGTGGAGAACGAGGATCAGGAGATTGGAGTTATGATAGTGAAGGAGGCAGTATACGCTCCTATTAAGCAAATGGCTATTAATGCCGGCCAATCACCTGATATTATTGTTGACAAGGTTAGTTGCTGCACTGATCCAAATCAGGGTTGGGATTTTGCAAACAGTGAGTTAGTTGATATGATGGGAGCAGGAATTATAGATCCAGCGAAAGTAACGAGATGTGCTTTACAGAATGCTGTATCGGTGGCTTCAACGTTGATTACGACTAGCCACGCAATCGTAGAGGTATGAAATGTTAGTGAATGTTAATTATACAATCAAGTTTGATGAGATACCTAGAAAGGTCCGGCGTGAGATCACAGAGGATATCGGGTATGAACTCGGACTACTTAAGGCTGAGACCACCGCCGTAGCATCATATCTGGAGCCCGGTACTGACCAAAATATTTTAAAAGCAATTCAAACTATAGATAACATACGGCAGGGCTTAACACTAGCCGACGCAAAGCTTCGTGATTGTTATAATATGCTAGCGGGATATCAACAAGCGCTGGTAAATCCGGAGGCGGAACAAGAGGGGCACTCGACAGAGGAGCTGCTTTCTCAATTACAGAAGACAGTGGAGGATGCAGAGCATGCAAATGGGTGATTTAGCATACATACCGTCAGGAGCATATCTATACAAGCTAGAGGGTCTAGTGCCTGTCAAGTGGGAAGAGCTTGAATGCCCAATGAGCTTGTTGGTCTGCGGAGATAATGCTCGTTTTTATAAAGTATTTTATAGGGGTTCCATATGGCATGGATACAAGGAAGTTATGACACTATTACAAAGAGGTGAAAAGTGATAATTAAGCTGGTAGAGATTTTTGAAAGTACGGGTAGGAGCAAAGGGGCTAAGACATCTTATTGCCTGCGGGAAGTGTATGTCAATTCGGACCATGTGGTCTGTTTGCGAGAGGATATACCTATGAAGAAAAAGTTGGAAGCAAAGCTACTCCCAGGAGATTTAAGCCCTGAACAACAATTCACCAAAGTTTCTCTGAGCAGAGGCCACTCGGGTATTGATTTAGTGGTAGTGGGACATCCAGGGCTCGTAGAGGAGAAGCTTTTAAAGAGGAAAATATTGAGGGATTAAGATGAAATATTATAATTTAATTGTTAAAGGCCACTGTCCTTACTGTATAGAGGCCATTTCAATACTAGAACAAAGACAAGAGCAGTTCATATATACTGATATGGAAAACTGTGAAAGCATGTTGAAACAAACGCAGGATGATATTAACTACAATACAGTCCCGATGATTTGGCAAGTCATGGTTGATATTGATGGTGACCAGTCAGTCAGATTCATCGGCGGTTGTGATGCTTTGAAAGAACACTTTGAGACTCAGGAGTGAAGAATCTCGTCTTAAAAAGAAGTACGGTCGATAACTATCTAAAGATCCGGGAAAGGGAAAAGAAGCTGGGTATTAATCTTCTGAAAGAAGAGCTTGCGAAAGCTACAATGGACGAGACATTAGTCTGCATCTTGTGTGATTTTGTGGCTACCTGTGAGCAGACCTGTACGTTACTCAGAGAGGCAGAGAAAAATTCAACACTAGAAGAGCCCATCCCGGTATCCCCCGCTAATGTTACTGCACTAAAGCTATTATCTGCCGCCATCTCTACCATAAGAAGAATCGTCGTAAAAAATTATAATTTAAGTTTACAGATCCACTGATTATCAAAATATTTACACTATTTATTTATAGGGGTATTTCTTTCCAAAGATCATATACATCCTACAAACTTAAAGCAAAGTCAAGGAGGGCATGTTTTGGTGGGATTTGTAATTACGAGCCTTATGTGGGTGCTGGCCGGTTTCGTTTACTCTAACTGGCTTGAGTGGGCAGTGCACAAACACCTCCTGCACGGAATGGGAAAGAAAAAGGATAGCTTCTGGGCATTTCACTGGAGGGGGCACCATAAAGCTTCACGCCAAAACAAATTTAGGGATATTCGGTGGGAAAAAATGCCACTCCAAGAGGATAAGGAACTCTTGGCAATTGTAGCGTTAGTGTTAGGGCACCTCCCGATTGTTTTTATAGCACCAGTATTTTATGTCACTTTGGTTTGGAGAGCTGTTGATTATTATAGGGTCCACAAAAAATCACACGAAGACGAAGATTGGGCCAAACAAAATGTTCCGTGGCATTGGGATCATCACATGGGCCCAGGCAAAGCAGTGGAAGCGAACTGGTGCATAACTAATCCTTTTTTTGATAATTTGATGGGAACTCGTGTAAAATACTATTTAACTACAGAGTATTTCTTAGATCAGTTAAAGAAGAAGGATAAAAAAGAATATGAAAGAGTTATGGCAAAACTGGAGGGCGCACAGGGCCCAAGTGTTATTAGAGCAGGATCAGTTAAAATATCTGAACGAAGCGGACCAGGAGATAATCGAGTATATGGTAACATACACTCTGAAGATCAACCGCCGGGGAACTAGAGCCGTTGTTGATGACGCCTTAACTAGAATTAGGGCGATCTCCGGCGTAACAGTTGTAAGCTCAAACACACGACAAGAACATTCTACCGCAGATACGCTCACTGTTGATGTAGAGTTTAAGTTTACACCAGTGAAGAACGACTTCATAGCAATAAAAAGACAATTAAGAAGTATAAAGAAAGAAATGAAGCTGCAGCCTCACGTTGGTAGTATTGTAATAAAGTATAATACATTTAAGAGAGTACGATGAGATGGAAAAATATAGAGCAGCTGATGAGCTTCTTCCCTCCAGAGTTGCCCAGGGCGGCAAAAGAAGCCTGAGTGAAGTCAATTCAATTATAATTCATACCACCGGATATGGCCCTGGTTTGAAGAGGCTGAAAGATAAGTATGCGGATTCACTAGGGAATTTGAACAAGATTGCTCTGGGTAGGATCGGGCAGGATTATGCCAAGAGAATGGCGAATATTTTGAAATACAAGGGTCACTTTCTTATTGATCACTTGGGGGTTATTTATCATTTTGTCCCCATTGATCAAACTGCTTGGCACACGGGCTCTTCAAAGAGAAGAAAGCTAAAGAAGGCAAAGCCATTTGGGTGGTGGACCCTACGTTGGAAATCGCTCGACCTCGACGATCCAACTGATCTACCTTCGTGGGAAAAGGGCTCGCCCAATAAGTCGTCAATTGGAATAGACCTCCTAGCGCATGGCAACGGTGCCTTGTCCGGCTTCTATACAGAAGCTCAGTATCAAAGTTTAGCCAAGCTTATATCGGCCCTGTGTGAGGATGTTGGTATACCAAGGCAGAGAGAACATATTGTCGGCCATGAGGATGTGGACCCTATATCTCGTGGCAACACAAGGGGAGGTTGGGATCCTGGTAGATTCGACTATGACAGGCTTCTTTCTCTAATTAATATTATGGCGCCAGAGGAAGACACAACGACCTGGGAAGAGTTCCCCAGGCCAAATATAGTTAAGAAGTTTGAAGTAGGGATAGGCGACTCGAAAACAAATAAACTAGAACCACCAGCTTCCGTGATTGGTATTATAGAGAAGCTTTTTAGGATGTTATGGAAAAAATGAAGATTACAGTCGGTGAAATAAAGATTCATGATAAATTAAATCCGCTGCTGTGGGAAGACCACAAGCTAGACGGTGATGTGCGTGCGATTTTAATATCAATTGCTGATGAATTTTATAAATTTTTAGAGATAAGCGCCCCGTTAAAAGATATAAAGTTTATTGGAAGTCTGGCCAATTATAATTATACGTCTAAGAGCGACATTGACCTACATCTAGTTGTTAATTATGGAGAAATAGATGATAATATTGAGCTGGTTAGAAATTATTTTGCCAATTCAAAAAATCTTTGGAACATCACACATTCAATAACAGTCCGTGGTTATGATGTTGAGGTTTATGTGGAGGATGAAGGTGAAAGTCCCACATCATCTGGCTCTTATACTGTACTAAATAATACTTGGATTCACACACCACAGAAAAGCGTAGGCGAAATAGACACCGCCGCCGCCGAGGAGAAGGCCACAAAGGTAAGAAAAGAGATAATTATGGCCACTGACATGGAGTCTGGCGAGGATAAGCTATTCGTCCTTAGAAACCTAAAGCAAAAAATTAAAAAGATGCGTAGGTGTGGCCTGGAGAAGGGCGGGGAATATAGTGTTGAGAATATTGCTTTCAAAATTCTTCGCAATGAAGGGGCACTAGGGAAATTACATAATAGTTATAATAGGGAGTATGACAATAGCTTAACCCTGCCAGAAGAGAAGATCCAGGAGGAAGAACCATACCAGCGTGCTGTTAAAAACAGGCACAGCAGGATGAAATTGAGATTAATAGGTCTAGGGAAAAACAAAAAGAAGGAAAAGGGACATACTAGACCCTCTTACAAAAGAAGCAAGAGTGCTCCACCGGGGGCAGGAGGAACGTAAACGTGAGAAAGAAGAAGTTAAGCTTGAAGGTTGTTACAACTTTTATAACCTCGCTTATACTTCTTACACTTTCCTGCCAGGAAGTTGATAACAAACATTATGTTCCCGTCTGCAAGCTTGGAGAAACACGAACTTGTGTTGGAAGAACCCTCGGTGAGTGCGAACCTGGATATCGTATCTGCAAAGAGGTATACACTACTGGTGCCCCTGTTTCATTTTGGGGTGAATGCGAAGGCATTGTCCTCCCCCGAGAAGAAGTCTGTGATTATAAAGATAATGATTGCGACAATCGCATAGATAATGGTGTTACCAACCGCTGCGGTACCTGCGGCGTAGAGCCTGCTGAAATCTGCGACGGCATTGATAACAATTGCAACGGAACTATCGATGAAGGCTTCGCCGATATTGAAGAGTTGTGCGATGGTATAGATCAAGACTGCGATGGTGTTGTAGATGAAGGCTTGAGTAAGAGAAGGGTCTGCGACCCGCAAGACGCACAAGATACAATTATTTATAATGATGACCCCAACTCCCGCTCAACTTGCACACACGGCTGGCAAGAATGTCGTGAAGGTGATTGGACCGAGTGTGCAGACTGGCGAGGCCCCGAACCAGAAATCTGTGATGGTTGGGATAACGACTGTAATGGCTTCGTGGATGAGATTGATACCTTGAGAAATCAATGTGGCTTGACTGATACTGGGTTGTGCGACTATGGATACGAAGTTTGCATCGG
>Ga0080013_1002808_pt1 | contig 19560 bp, 23 predicted proteins | sample ETNvirenome_6_85_FD_69236 | JGI IMG/M metagenome (GOLD analysis project Ga0080013, IMG submission 69236) | Marine viral communities from the Pacific Ocean - ETNP_6_85 (SPADES assembly) (version 2) | ecosystem: Environmental > Aquatic > Marine > Oceanic | place: Pacific Ocean | collected 2013-06-19 | reverse complement strand
CAAAGTGCCGTTAAAAGACTGAACCTTTCTACAGCCAGTATTGAATGCCACTCCTTCTGGAGCCATCTGTGCGCTGCCCCAGTTAATCTCTCTCTTTAAGTTTTGAATTAGTGCTTGGGTTCTCGCCAAGCCCATTCTTTTTGATCCCATATTTAAAACCCTCCTATTTTGTGTTTAAAATTTAGGTGAGACAAAAGAAATACTTCTGTCTCGCGTATAATTAGTTAATCCAATAAAGAAGACCCCCGCCTTTTTCAAGGCGGGGGCTTTCCGTGTCACGTTTCTCCGTGCTTTTTACACAAACTATATCAAAAGTTTATGATTTAGCTCGTGGAACCAGCTTCACCAAGTAGTCCGCGAATGATGACTAAGCCATACATATCAGGACGCACCATCTTCTTGGCATAGCGAGTCATCACGCCCTTTCTGGGCACGAAGTCTTCCGGTCCGAAGATAGTGGGTGTGGTCTGTAGCGGCACATAAGGTGCATACACGTATCCGCTTTCAAGGAAAGAAGATCCGCGTCGACCAACGAGGACCACGTTGCGAAGGAAGTACGGGTCAACAATGACATCGAACTTCTTGCTCAGTGAGCCGGTCTTAATAGCACCGACGCTACCCTTCTCGTCATCAGCAGTGACGGAAGCGCGGAATCCAGTGGTAAACTCAAGGATGTTGGCAACTTCAGGTCCAACGACGATGAAGTTAGCACCACCACGTAGAGTCTTACGGTGGATCTGGGCAGAAACGTCGTTAATTGTCTCAACGAGAGTCTCGTACCACTCGGATACTGTACCGGTGAAGTCAGGGGCAGCAGAGCTAGCACCAACTTCGACACCGTTCACCTTGTCTAAGAATAGACCCGGCGAGCGAGACCAGTAATAGGTAGCAGCAGTTGCACCATTGACGAGGTCAGCAACGATCTCACGATCAATCTCAAGAGCAATTTGCTCAGAGAGGATGCTGGTAAGCTCGACTTCAGCGTCAAGGTTGTGGTAGGCGTTAAGATCTTGTCCTAACTCCGGGGTCCACTTAGCCTTCAGCTTCTTGGTCTGCGCTGTCACAGCGATGCTATCCACCTTGATGTCGATCTCGGGGATATCCGCTTGACCTTCAAGGCCCCATGGGGTATCACCACGAATTGCACCAACAGCATTGGCCGAAGAAGCAGCAACAAAGTCATCGGTCAGTGGGAAGAGCCATGTGCATGATCCAGACATGGCAACTTTCGGCGCTGGCGCGCCCAGCTGACCGAGGTTTGCGCCGGTGACGCGGACCTCGTCGCCCAAGGACCCGGTCGCCCCAACCCAAGTAAGCAAAATTTGCTGACTTGCAACGGACTTGTCGATACCAATAGACTCTGCAATTCCCGCGGGTAATGGTCGAGTCAAACGACGCACAAGACGTGCACCATTAGAGGCGATTCTTGTCGTACCAGTCTCACCAGCGAGCATGTGCCTAACGTCTGCTCCTGCCGTGGTCGAACTCGTCATTGCAGAAAGGTTCTGTATGTCAAGCTGAGAAAGAGCCGACGCGGAAATCGCAATAATCGCGACCGCGTGTGTTGCTGTTCCCGTGCCATCATCGAGAGCAAGCAGATCGGGATCATACTCGACTAACTTTCTATCGAGGTTGGTCATGCTCGGGAAGATGGCCGCGCCGGTAACATAAAGACCGGCGACAGTTGCATCGGAACCACTCGGAGATGCATATGCATAACCGCGCGCAGACTGACGAGGACCAGAAAGGTCACCGCCACGGACGTCAACAAGGTCAACACCGCCAGTAATCTCGGCACCAACTCGGTCAGTACCATAAATGGACTTACCCGCGACGTTACCTAATTTACCAGTTGTGGTGCTTCCACCCAGATCTCCGGAAAAAACGAAGTCTAGGAAGAAGATAAGTCCCGAGGGGAGACTCATCGGCTGAACACTAACGAGATCGTTAGCAATAAGTCCAGCGAAAACGCGACGAACGATGGGGAACGCGACAGCGGCAAAGCCATCAACATCTCCTGCACTCATTGCGGTGGCTTCTCGAAGAAGCTCTTTTGCTTGGTTCTCAAGTAGACGGGCCATTCCTTGTTTGGAACGGTCGCTATTGAGACCCTCTAATAATCCGGTTTTTTCCCACTTAGATAGTAGGGCGTGACCTTCCGCGCGCATATCACGATTAATGATACCTTCTGTTAATCTTTCAACAATACCAGCCATTTTAATTTCTCCTTTTTAGTTAATACCTGCTAGTTTTTTCATTCTATCCGCCACGGGATCCACAGTGGTTGTTTCACTGTGGGGTGACGCACGAAGGATGGAAGAACGACGGTTGATCGCTTCGCTCAGGGACTGTGGGCTTCGCCTAGGCTTGGCCTCCACTGTGCTTTGAAGTGTTTCAAATATTGTCTTTGCTTCCGTAACAGAACCAGCTTTAGAAATCGCTTCGGCAATTTTATGCTTTTGCCGCTCATTCAAGGAGGTATTTCTCAATACACGGTTCGTATACAATAAACGAGCATTTGAAAGATTTACGTCAGTAACGCTCTCTTTCAAAGACTCTACTACTTTTTCGTAGCTATGAATTTGCTCTTTGAGTTGGTTATTTTCGAAAACCAATTCTTCTTGAGCTTTTTTCAAATCTTCTAATTCTTCTTGGACATCAGTGCTGCGGCGGTGTGCAATTTCTTTCTCCATTGCATGCTTTGTGTCTTCCGCTCGGCGGCCGCCCCAGCCGGTCAAATCAGCACCCATATCCACTGTTAATTTTTCTGCGATGGCATCAGCTATTTTATTTAGCTTCTCTTCTTGAACGTCCTTGTCGGTATCGTCTTTATCGGCCCACGGCGGAACACCATCGCCATCACCATCTGGTTTCTTTTCGCCTTCGCCCATTACAGCAGCGTCGACTTCCTCTTCTCCATCTTCAGGGGCGCCGGAGGCTTCTTCCAGGCCGGCCTTTTCCATTGCATCAGAGTCTGCTTCTTCCTCTGCGGCCGCTTCCACGCCCGGAGGAGCCTCTTCGGTGATATCCTCTTCGTCCTCGGCTTCAAGTAACGCAGCCAAGTCTTCTTCATTAATATCAAATTCTTCATTTTCCTCAAGATCTTCGGTATCATCACCAAGCTCTTCTTTAAGGGCTTTCAAAGATTCTGCCAATTCATCAAAATTGATTGTTACTTTTGACTCTTCGCCTTCCTCGTCGCATGCGCATAGTTCTTCGCCTTCGGCGGCGCCAAGCGGAACGTCTTGTGCGATGTCTCCTTGTGGGCTGGCTGCGGCATCCATGGGGGCACCCATTGGGGCGCCGAGGCCCAATTCGTCTTGTTCTAATATTTGATTTAAAGTTTGTCTGACTTCGTCAGAGTACTTTTCTACGATGGACGCCTCAGCGTTCTTTAACGCGGCTTCTTTCAAAGCTTTAGCATCAACAAATGCTTGTTCAAGCAAAGATGACATTTAACAACTCCTATAAAAATAGTTTTTCATTGTAAATAGTGTTAATAAAACATAAATACCATTTAGTACAATATAAAAAGACGCCCCTATCAAGGGGCTCCTTAAACTATAGAAACTCTATTAGAATATTCTCCAAGTGAAATCTTCAACATAACACATTGAGATAGAACCATATGGCGACTCTATCACTGCATCGACAGCACCATCAATATTACCTAGTTCGCCTGATTTGCCGATAGACATTGTAACTTTGATAAAATTGGTCACACTGACACCGCTCGACGCCTTTACATGAACAATATCTCCGTACGATGCAGTAGGCAATGTAACTGTAATTGGATTCGTTGAAGCAGTGAAGTAATTCATGCCTCCCGAAAGGACTGTCTCAAGATCGCCTCTCTTAAATATAAGGGTGCTGGCGGCCGGGCCGGCTGCAGCTGTTATGTTTTGCAACATCGCCCCATCGCCGCGATATGAAACTGCGTCTACTTCATGAGTTGCCAATCCATAAAGCGTTGCCTGAGCAGAACCTGAAATGACACCCACACCAACGCCGGCTGCGATTCCGAGGCCGACATAAAGCGGGCCCGAAGATACCCGGGCCCCCGCGGCGCCACTAACATATAGGCCGCCGGCAATTGTAGCGTCTGCAGAAGAAGAAAGTGATGTGCCTGCGATGGCGCCTGCAGATGAAATAGATGCGTAAGCACCAGGGCCGGATTCGGCGCCGAATTGACTATTTCCTACAGCAACCAAAGTGTTTGAAGAAGAAAGATCTGAGCCTTCAATTGATGTTCCCACGATACCATGAGTTGTCAAAGCGTAAAGTGTGGCGGTATGCGAGCCAGAGATGACGCCAGTGGAAGTGTCGCCGCCAGAGCCGATGCCACAGCGGATGCCGTTGCGGACGTGTATGCCATCTTTGCCAAGAGTGCCGCTGATGAATACGCCGCCGGCAATTGTAGCGTCTGCAGAAGAAGAAAGTGATGTGCCTGCGATGGCGCCTGCAGATGAAATAGTCGCATATCCAGCAGCACCATATGAAGTGCCGCCGGTGAACACCCCCGCGTTTGAAGCCGAAACTGTAGCCGCAGTAATGCCGGCAGTCGCAGCAACGCTTGTGGCGCTAATCGCTTGAGCAGAAATATCATAGGTTGTTAAACCATACAATGTGGCCGTGGCGGAGCTTGAAATAGTCGCACTGGTTATTGATGAACCATAGGCGGTTGCATCTAAAACGCCGCGAAGAACTACAGTGCCTGATAGTATATTATGTGCCATTTACTTAAATTCTCCCATCTTAGAATACAAACCAATTAGATCCGTTAGAATAAAGCGACACGGATGTCATCGTCCCAGTTAATACATAGTAAGGTTGCCCATCGATGGTTTCACCATCAGTCCCTGATAACACAATTGCGCCGGGGAGGAAGACGGGCGGTGATGACCCGCCCGAAGATGCTGTGCGCGCGGTAGATTCGTCTTTGAATACCAATATTGAGCCGGTCATACTATAGGCATTAGCACCGACCATCGAGGCAGATGCGGGGTGTACACGTATCTCAACTGGGCCGGTACCCTTGACCCCGAATAAATAATAGCCAGTTGAAGAGGATGCATATTGAGGCTCACCGGTGTTAGCTCCGATACTTTGATAGCCAACGCGCATGCCCATATTTATTGATTGGCTAGTATATAAGTCTACATGCAGAAGGGGGTTCGCTGACGCACCAACACCAGTCGGCCAAACAACCTTAAGACTGCCTGTTCTAATATGAACATCGTCAACTGTGTTTCCGAATCTTGTTGAGCCGCTGGACTCTATTCGAGTAATATCTTCATAGTGATAACTACTAGCCGAAATTGCGCCCGACACATACAACGTTCCAGTTAGAATGAGGCTGTGTTGGGCGCCACCTGCGCCTGGGACGGAGCCGTTGTAGTTATACAAAAGGTGGTTCGAGCCGGAAATAGAATTATTTCCAGTCAAGAACATGACGGAGCCTGTTACGCCGTCAATGTTAACACCGTCAGTACAGTCTACATATGCCCATCCAAAGCGCGCCATTTATCATCCGACCCCTGCATAGGAACCCGACCAGTTAATCGAAACTGTGCTTTCTTCGCCCAATACATTAGTGGCTGATCCAGATGCCATATTGACCTTATCTGGGGCGATGCTGGTGAGGCCGGCGACAACAGAGATGCCCAACTGACCACCGGCGCCGACGGCGTGCGGGGCGACACCTCCGCTAACATATAATCTGTTTACTTTCACTTCTAAACGTTCGGTCGAAGAACCACTAGGAATTGTAAAATAATTATTGATCGCCGGATCGAACGCGTTAGGTCCCCATCCAACCTTTACGGGCAGTGAACTGTGATTAATTACCTGCACCCATCTTGTAACATATGGAAAGTTTACCACCTGCTGATCTGATGCGGCGTCAATTCCTCCTGATGCGTAGGGGCGCCCACTAACTTCATATGCCGGAGCATGATTTAAGCCAACTTCCATTTTCCATGATGGACTTGACCAATTCCTATTTGCCATAATAACCTCCAAAAATTATATTATTTGTAATAAATAGTGCTTAACTACTTCTTCTGACGCTTTTCTAATAGCCTCTTTTTCTTAAGTTCTTCCCTTTTTCTTTCTCTGGCTGCGCGCTGGCGTTTTTGTCTTTTAGCATCAGAAGGTTTTTTATATCGTTGGCGGTCTTTATACTTTTCTATAATTCGCTCTTTTTTGCATTTTTTAACAAATCTACGAATCATTTTTTCGTGATTTCCGCGACACTCTTTTGCCTTTACGGCCACATTAATACCCATATTGCTTCCTATATTATTTAATCGCCTGCCAAACTTTGGATGCATCTCCAACTAGGGAGCTGATATCTACGCCGGCATCGCTCGGATCCTCCCCTAATATATTAGGGCTTTCCGTTGCTCCGGGCTTTCCGGTGCTTCTTAAGGGGGCCGTTCCTTCAAATAAGTCAACGCCATTATATGCATCTTTATTAATAGATTCTAAAAGTTTCTGGCGATGCTCTTTTAATTTCAAATTGGCCTCAGCGTTCTTGCGCTTCATTTGCAAGTCATCATTAAATAGGGGCGCCTCTTGTTTTTGAGGCGCCTCTACTTTGCTTTCAACTAAAACATTTTGCTGCAACCCTTTGGCAACTTCAGACACAACGCTGGACAGCAGCCCCTCTTCTAGAAGGACTTCATGGATGCATTCTTTGATAAGGGGCTTGATTAGTTTTTTCAGATCTGATTTGTTCATTGATCACCCTTTAAGGATCCCTGCTATTTGTTGCCATCTCTTTAATTCTGATAGTCTTGATTTTGCTGCCCAGGCTGCTCTCTTCAAACGGGCGGCATAATCTTCGTCGCTCTCACCGGCTTTTTTGGTCGGTTGGGGGCCCCATTTTGGATCCCATTCTGCCCCCGCTGCAGCTGTCGCGGCTGGCTCGCCGGCGGCTGGGGTTGTGGCCCGGGCTGTTTCTGGCGCGCCGGGGGCAGGGGGAACGCCACCGGGCCCTGTCGTCTGTTCGGTCGATTTAATGTAGCCAGCTAATTGTTTGGCTATTGCGCTAAGAGTACCAATTGACCTTTCAGCATTTTTTCTTTTGCGCGCGGGAGCATTTGGATCTTTAGTCATAGCAGCCAGTTCTGCTGCTCGTTTTTTTACCCACTCTAGCTGGGCCTTAGCAAAGGCTAGGGCGTCGGGCTTGAGCGCTTTGCCATCGCTCTGCGGAACAAAGTGATCACTTTCTCTGGTAGCCATGTTGTTGCCATTAACAGTCTTAATTTCTCCGGTGCTCTCCCATTCTTGTTTGGCTCTTGCAGATGAAGAACCTGCCGGTCCTTGTTCCGCATCTGGAGTGCCATCACCGTCAAGGTCGGCTGGGGTTGGGCTATCGCCCTTTTCTGTTGGTTCGTCGCTTGTATCTTCTTCATCGGCGTCCTTCACATCAAGCATTGAATCGACAAGACTTGTAAGCTGAGCCATACGAGATGAGCGTTTGCCCTTGAAGCGCATGGCGGCGGAGACGCCGGCGGCCACAATTGCTCCGAGGCCAAGTGCTTTCAAAACAGGACCAAGATATATGCCGGCTGATTTAATAAACCAGTTCTTAATAGTTTTAGCTGGCTGCTTTTTAACACGCTCGATTTGTTTTGTCATTAGCTTGTTAAACTGTCCCTGGAATTTGCCTTTATTGATGGCGAACATGGTGCCGCCGCGGCCCGACATGGGGCCCGAAACAAAAGTGGTAAATGCGTTGCCATCCGAGTTTACTAATGTCTCAAATGCCCCAACGTCTGTGCCGGGCTCAGCACCCATGGCGGCTTTAAGCAGACTGTAAACTGCTTTGTGTTTAGGATCACTTAAGAATCCAAGATCTGAACCAGCTGCCCCTCTTGCGAAGTTCTCTTTACCGGGCACCAGTCTTCTGATAACCTTAATCACACCTTCACCGGGCTTAACTTCGCCCAGATCCAACGTTTCGGTTGCATGTTTTGTAATATCTACGGTTTCAATGGTTTCTTTCATGTCTCTGAGAGAGAGTAAGAAGTCTTGAAACCACTGGCTGTCGGCGGCAAAGCCCGCGCCGAGGGCCGCGGCACCTCCTGCAGCGAGACCGAGGGGAAGTTTGGCGCTGTATGCAGACGCAACATTTTTTGCAACGGCGCCTTCCTTTGCGCCCATAGTCTCTTCCTCTTCCTCTGTTCCTTCTTCATCTTCACCCTCTTCTTGCTCATTAACGTACATGTACCGGTCTGCAATCGCAAAGTCCTGGAAATAAATGACCATGCCACGCATCACGGCAATAATTAAATTGGCCTGCTCGGTGGGGATTTTTTTGGCTTTGTGTTCGGATACCACTGTGTCGTAAGCTGTTTGTACTAATTTGACTTGATTGCCGAAATCGGCTTTATCGTTATTGGGGAACTGAACAGATGTTAATTTTTCATATATTACCTTAAGAGGAGGATAGTTTAAGTTAGTAAGCCACTTTTCAATTTCTGCTTTGGCATTATCTTTTAGTTGGTTTCTCTTTTTAATATCAAACGTTTCTTCGCCGGCCAACAATGTACCAGCGCCTTTTCCAAAGAAGCCGGAAATGTCCTTAACACCTTTGGCGTAGTCGGCCATCTTTCCAAAAAAGCCGCGCTTCTCTTCCTTCTCGCCTTCTTCGCCGGCTTCCGGCTCTTCTTCGTCTTCGCCTGCAGCGATTGCTTTCCACTTATCTTCTCTTGATTTGCCGAAACCAAAAAGCTCATCTAGTTTTTCCAGTTCTCTATCTAAATCTTCTGTGAGGCGCTGTATCTCAATGTCTTCATTAAGATGCCGCCGCCACGCTTCCATTATTAGTTTATCATTTTCAAAACTAGACCAATTGTTCATTTTCTAATACCTCGTTTAATAATCTGTTTATTCTATCTGCTTTAGTAAAAACTTGATTATTGTATTCTTTTGCTTCTTTCATCATAAAAGCCCCGGGGGTGGAAGGCTCCGAAACGAAATCAAAGCAGATAAGCTGGAAATCATCTTCGACGATGGTGCGATCCTGATTTTCACTAACGGAGCCCATGCCTCGCGACGAGATGCCTAGGCTAACGCCAGATTTTACTAGTTCTTGTAGCACCTTGCCTGATGGCGTGTCGAGCACTTTGACTTTGCCCATCACATCTTTACCATTCCACCAAATTTCTGTGACAAGGTGCGATGCGTTCTTGAGGTTGATCACTGAATCTTCTGGGTGGTCTAATTCTCCCAAGGCTCTTCTTTCTTTTACAAGCTTCTGATAGTTTTCCACTTCCTTCATAAGAACTTTGTGTGGGTAAACCCTACCATTGCCATTAACAGTGTCTGATTTTTGCATAACGCCTGATAAAATCATGCCGCCATTGGTTACAAATCTTTTTTCATCTTCAGTCAGGAGGTCTTGGCAGACGCCGCCCTCGCAAAGCTCGTAATATTCACGTAATAGCACTTTACCCATAGCTAACTACCCTTGCAACAATGTCTTACTGGCTGCAGCATCCACTTTGCTGTCCAAATGTTTGTGTTCATGTTTAACTCCGTTGTCTCCAAAAATCATGTTCAATACATATGATGTTCCTGAAGACAGCCAACCCAATAGGAAGAAATTGACTGCAGAAACGTCAAAACTAAATAGTTCTGTTAACGGAGAAAGTAGCATTAAAAACCATCCAACATGAAAACCCATGCACATTGGGCATTTGAATAGTTTTCCCAACTTCCCTTTCTTCGGCCTTATGCGATCAAAGACCGTGCCATAAACTATGATTTGTGTGAGCCCGTAGGCACATAATATAAAGGTTATTAATTCCATTATTATTTCTTCTCGAAGCCAGTTATCGTCCGGCTGTTCTTTTCTTTCTCTAAATGAGTCTTTAACGCAGTAGTTATATCCCAATTTGGATCAATGTCTTGTTCTAAATTTTTTGTGGCAGTGAGGTCTTTTACTAAAAATTGAAGAAATGCTTTCTCAATTCTATCATCAATAATATCAGCTACGTCGTCATCCATGTCTAGTTTGCCTAAATTTCCTTCTGGCCTTTCGTCGTCTTCGATTTGATACATATCCAAAATAAATTGACTTATATCGCTTGATTGTTGTATAACTTCCATCGCTGCTGATACGCCTGGTATGAATGAGGCGAGAGTCGATAAAACTTTCTTTTTATCCTTATATTCAATTCCACACTTTAATAATGCAGACAGATCGCCCCATGTCTGGATGTCTCCTTGCCCCTTTAGATGTAATGGAAACTTTTTTTCACAGTAATCTTTTTGTAGATAATTGTCCATTTTCCCAAAACCAGTGGCTATAACAGAACTAACTTTGCTTAGGCCGGCGACGGCCTTTTGGCCAATGGTTTGCTCTTGTTCGTTAATAATAAACTTGCCCCAGTTCTCCATTATCATTTTCATTTCGGACACGAGGGTGCTCCTTAAACTGTATACATATAAGAGAACGAATATGGGTCTCTAACAAAGCCCGGGCGAATTGAGCCTTGCCTGTCCTTCTGGGGCACTTCGCCAAGCTCCGTGGAGTCTGTCTTATCAGGCTCTGTCACTTCATCGTCGAAGCCTGCGATTTGAGCCTCTACGCTTTCGAAATAAGGACGCTCTTCATCAATAAACTTACTAATATTTATCAATGCCATTTTAGCTGCATTTATTTTATCATCATAGGGGGCTTCCAAGACGCCCTCAATTGCGCCATAAAAAGAGCCGCCTTGAACTGATTCCGCCAACACAATTCCTTTCTTGCGAAGAAAAGCAAATAGTCTATTCTGAGCCCCATATACTAAATCGTTCATGGTTTCTTTTGGGAAGGCTGTAATCTTGTTGTTTTTTCCGGACAAAACAATGTCAATATCTGCATGATCGAATATCATCAGATCGCCACTAAGGCTCTTGCGAATATTAAGCTCCAGCCGAATTGATGGTGTGGGCTTTATTGCAGCATCACCGACTTTTATTTTAATCGGCTCTGGGATCGGAACTATATTAACTACTACTGCCATCTTCGTAGATTTCCTTTACAAGTTGTTGAGTTTTTAAAACTGTTAGTATGACCTTTTCGCTTACCGGCTCATTGATGTACTCGCTTAATCGATCTGCGATCTTGTCAGTTTTTGCAAGCATTGCGTCGTCGCCTCGAATCTCATCAACCTTTTTGGCTTCGTAGAGTTTTACCTTAAGCCTGCCGATCTCTTCGTTTAAGAATATTTTTAATTCTAAGGAATTATCTACGAAGGAAGTGATATAATGTGTCAAAAGATATTTTTGTTCTTCTAACAAATCATCACAATATTTTTTATTAAATTTATTTACAAAGGTCGTATAAACAAGATTATCAATCGGCTGGAGATCTCCCGCCGTTTCTACTTCATTGGACATGTCTTCCACTATCTTGTTTTCTAGAATAACTTTTTCTTTTGGCGAAGAAGTGTTGAACATTTTACTAATGGTCGCCAGCACTTTATAGTTTGGAACAAAATTATTAAACACGGAAGGCGACAAATTTTTGTTAACATCATTAATCATTTTTGTTTGCTGGGTGAATAGCGAGTTCGGATCCAGCAAGCGCTTAGAGGTTGTTGCTTCTTTTAAAATCTTTTCACTTGTCTCTCTATCTAAGTCTTGATTTTCATAAAGAGAACGATAGCATTCCAAATCTCTTTTTAATAACGAATCTGGGCCGAAATGCTCTCTGATGATTCGAATTGCCTCTTTGTGCTTATCTTGTTCTTTTTTAAGGATAGCTATTGTTGCTTCTTTAATCAGCGCCTCATAAACAAAAGCAGTGTTTCGTTTTTTATTATGTTTAGCTCTCATCTTGTTGCTCCATTATTGTTTCTTTCTTGGCTTCTAATTCTTCAATAAGAATTTTTACTGAGCTGTTTAGCTGCAAAACTTGCCTCTCTTCGTTCTGTTCTCTCAATGAATAAATAGGCTCTTCTTGCTCATAAATACCCCTTGCTAAAGATCTTAGCTCTGAAGCCCCTAAATTATTTGTTCTATAGGTATTAATTTCCGGCGTAGCAATCTTAGAATAATTTCTGGTTCGAGCGCCGGCTGGGCGAGAATCTGTTTTAACGGGATAATATGTTTTTCCTTTTGCTCCTGGCGTCAGGCGTGGGGCGTCACGGTGACCCGGAGGTGCTGCCAAAAGGGCGGACTCTTCGCCACCGGGCTCACCCCCCTCTTCGGCGCCAAGATCAAGTTCAGGGCCGCCGGCTTCTCCGCCGAGTTCCCCACCGAGTTCCCCACCGAGGTCCCCGCCGAGGTCGCCGCCGGCTTCTCCGCCGAGGGCGCCGGGCGCTCCAGCGGCCGTCGCTTCAGCTACCGCCTGCAAAGACGCGTCTTGCTTACGATCATAATACATTTCTCGCTGGCAGCGGACAAACTCCTCATGTGACATATTGAAAATATGCTCTGTGACCCAACGGCGCGAGAAATAGCCCTCGGTGGCAGAGCCAGCAATATCAAACTTCATCTTCCAATGCTCTAATTCTTGCAACTCTGCTATCTTAGATGGGTTGTTAAGCGATAGCGTAAAGTTGATTAAATCGTCTCCTCTAAAGCCTAAAGTATACAAGTGAATGATACCAATTTTCTCTAGCTCGTGGATAACGGTTCTTTGTAATCGCTGTACTGTTCTCGCAAAACGAATATCTTTTTGGGCTAGTGTGGTTTTATCCTCAGTGGCCCCTTCTCCCATCGTAAGATATGATTGAGGAACTTTTAATGCCGAAAAGAGTTTATCACGAAGATATTTGATATCATCAATTTCAGTTGTGTTTGAGCCGCCGGCAATATTTGTTATATCTGTAGCAGAGCCTGCGCGGACTGGAATGTAATAATCTTCCTCAATAGAGAGGGGGTTGTAGCGCAAATCAACTCGACCAGTATCTTTATCGACAATTGAATGCCTTTTAAGTTGTGACACAATTTTCTGCATATACTGCTCAACGTCCTGTGGGGGGATCGCCCCCACATCAATTTTAAACACACGACGTTCGGAGGAGCGCACGATACGATATGCCATCATGGCGTCTTCCATGAGCACAAGCTGGCGCCATATTCGGCGGGCCGGTTCTAATACAGAAGTGCCATAGGGTGAATACTTATCATTTCCAAGAATTCGAAAGTGAGCTATCTGCCAATTCTCAAAGGTCATTCCAGCAGAGTTCCACTGATATTGGACATAATTTGGGTTTGTTGCGTCCAAGCCTTCAAGTCTTTCCATTTCTTGTAATGGTAGCGAGATAGTAGATTGGACACCATGTTTGTCGTCGATGTCCAAATATAGCATGAAGTCACCATATTTGCACATTGTGCGGCACCAACCAAATAGATTGTATTCAACATTCATAACGTTGCGATAAAGAATATCAAGAACTGCCTTAATCTCTTCATTTGAACAATTGATATTTAGCATTGGTCGCAAATTAGAAAATGTTGTCATTTCATCAGCATAGATGTCCATAGAAGATGCTATTTCTGGCATGTACTCCATTTGATCAAAATCAATATATCGTTCGGAACGACGCTGATTTGTGATCGCATTCGCTGCAATAGTATCTAGCGGATTATATTCCTGCCTCTTAAACTGCTGACCGGAGGCGCTTCTGAATCTAGAGGAAAATTTATCCAGATGTTGTCTTCTGATTCTTCGACCCGACTGAGATCGGTAATTGATAATAGGGCCTGAAAACAATCTCGTTAATTTCTTAAACAATGTCGATTGTCTATTGACTGGGTTTTTGCCTTGTTTTGGGTTTCTTGGTGCCATTTATTTTCTCACTTTATAATCCACATATACTCACTATAGAGATCTTGTGCTTCTGTTATCTTATCAAGAGCGTTGTCTTTTTTGTAGCCTATTTGTCCTTTTATTTTAGTATCGAAAGTTGTTCTAGATGTTATGATAGCATCAACAAAGGCTTTTTGATAATTTAAATCGCGCTGATTTGATTGGAGGGCAGTGTCTCTTACCCAACACGCAATTGCTAATGCCATAACTAAGTCATCATTATATCCTTTTAGTGCCTGTGGTTTTCCATTTGTCCAAATAAATGTTCTCAATTCATTAGCCAAACGAGAAGAATATGTTGTAATTAGTTTGTTTCTGATAAACTCTTCTAGTTTCGCCACCACAAGAGGGCGCGTCTTGGAGGACGTTGTGAAGCCTGCTATAGCTGAATTACTGTGTTCTGCCATATGCTGTTCAATATACTCATGGGTTGATTTAACAGAATAATATATATTCGGATATGCAAACTCAACTAATTTATCAAGAACCGTATAACCGATACTATTATTCTCTACGACGACCATCGCATTTCCAAACTCTCTGCCTACCTGATTTAACATATTAGCATATAAATCGGGTGCCGCCTTTCCTTGGTATTCTCCAATAACTTCTAGTGTCTCTACTTTTACAATATGAAATGTGGAATAATCTGCGCCGTCGCCTCTAGCAACATCTGCAACTAGTAAATAATTGTACGCAGGATCGTACTCTTCCCAAATCCAGAAGTTGCGGTCAAAGCCTGTTCGATATTTCGGCTCGCGAATATTAGACATTATCCATTCCATGGCATCTGAATCAATGACGGTCTCGCCAGAAGTATTGAAATTACATTCAAGCTCTTGTGCAATCTGGCGCTTGGACATGTTTTTTGTCTCTTTCTTAAACCACTCTTCATCTCTCTCGGGGTGCACATCCCACATAAAAGTTGTTAATTTAAAATTATTTTCGGCAGATTCGGCGCCAACACAAATTTTATGAAACCAATTCCCAACGCCATTTGGGGTTGAAATGGCGATACACCGACCACCAGTTGATAACGTGGGATATAAACCGGTCCACAACTCTTCTAGCCCATCGATGTGAGCAGCCTCATCAAGCACTAAAAGCGACAATGCTTCGGAGCGGCCGGCATCGCCCGAGGTTGAGGCAGCCTTAATAGTAGATCCATTTGAAAGCTCGAAGGACGTTCTGTTGTCAATTGAGATCTTTGCGATACGAACCCAATCAGGCAAGTATTTCATAATACTTTTAACTTTGCGCACCAAGTTGCCAGCAGTTTCAAATTTGGTTGCCATAACAAGAATAGATTTGTCGCGATGAAACAACATCATCCAAACAATATAACCGGCTGTAAGTGTTGAAATGCCAAGTTGGCGGCCTTTGTTTATCACATTAAAACGATAATCATTAAAATATTTTAACAAATCGTCTTGGTAATCAAAGGTGTTAAATAAAATAAGGCCGCGCATCGGATGTGATATGCGGGCATATGTATTGAGAAAATAAATTGGATCTTTACCGCACTTTAATATTTCCTTGACCTGCGCTTTTTTGTCTAATTGAAAACTCATACATCTTTCAGTGCCGCAACAACCTCATCCCTGTTGGCGAGATTGCCTTCTCCATCTAAAACAATCATTTTCTCCATGCCCTCGACATGCATCATTTGAATTAATTCATCGTCAGATTTTTGATTAAGACCCTCTGGATCTGATACGTCGTATAACTCATCTGGGGCGCCCATGTCGAAATAGTGGCCTTCTGCCAGCACCTCTTTAATTAAAGACAAAAGCTCCTCAAGTTGGAAGCCTGCCACTGGGCGCCCTTCGGCGCCGGGGGTGTAAAGCGATTCGGGCTCCTCCTCTTCTGGTTCACCGAGATCGACGCCGGGAAGCTTTTCAAAAACCAGTTCAAATATCTCTGATACTTCTTCGGGACCCTTTCCCTGAATCAGTTCCCCAATTGTGACAACAAGTTCATCTTGACTCATTTCGGCGCGGAATGGCTTTTCCATAGGATAGGTTTTGTCGGCCGTCGGTGGCTCGTCAGCAACGGTTTCATCGCCTCCTTTAAAGTCGGGATTGTATGAGGGGGCGCCGGGGTCTTTGCGAGGATCATAGTCTGGATCACCTTTTATCTTTCGCAACAGATCCAGGGCAGCCTTTGACTCTGTGACCCCTTCTTCTTTCAGATATTCTTCTAGAATAATGCGATAAAGATCGTTACGAGAAATATTCATTCTGATTATTCTCCGCTATTTTTAGGGCGAGTATCATTCTTCGGGCGTTTGCCCTTCCAGCCGCCTTGATTGAGAAACGTTACCCAACTACGCTCAACACTGGGTCCTGATTCGGGATAGTTCTGCATATCCTCGGATAGGCCACCGACCTTATAGTGCATCTTGGCTGTTACCCAAGAGCGTACCCGGGAAGAATTTTCAACACGGATGTCAATTTCGCCTTTCTTGGTTAATGAAACAGTGTTGCCGGTAATTTTGCGATACTCTTTTCGAAGAAAAGAAGCTACGTCGGCTACGCGCTGCTCTACATCAGATTCAAAACCCTTAGTATAAACTTCCTTAAGTTGAATTTCAGAATGATATCCTATGCACATCATGTTCCCATAAAACACAACATTAAATCCATCCATCACTCTCTTATCAAGAAGCGGATTGCCCTCTTCTCTTTGGAGCCCTGCGAGCAAAGGCTCTCCACTTTCATCTAATGCTCCATCATAGGCATTAGCTGCGGCCTGCGAAAGCCCTTGTACAATTTCGTATACGGTTGCCATTACTGGTCTCCTCTCATTTTCTTATACTCTAAATAGTGTTTAACAGAAGAAAGGTAATCAGATGCCTTAGTGATCTTTGCCTGTACCCACGCATCTAGCTCTTCTCCATCCTCTATCATCTGTTCTAATTCTGTTGCATACTCTGCGGCGCGATATAATTGTGATTTTGCCATGCGGCCTTCGCCATGGCCATCCACAGAAGCTGAATGCGTCGGTGTCTCTTGTGACGGCGCAGGGCCGCACATTTCTGTAACGCTCTGTTGTTCTCCTGCTTCTGGGGCGCCCACTCGCTTTTTGAGTAAATCAAATACTCTTTGGAGTACCACTCTTTTTGAACTTAAATCAACACCGGGCATCTCGGCAAGCTCTAAAAGAAATTTACTTATTTGATCTACAATTCCCTTTTCTAGATTTGTTAATTCAGGATTTGCTTCTGTTCTTTGTGCCTTGCCGGCTTTTGCAAATGATGATGCTGCCATTGATTTGCGTTTAAATTTTGTTTTATCTTGTGTTGCCGGTGACGGCTCTTCTTGTTCGTTCAGGGCGCCAATGATGGCCTCTTTTATATCACTTTTTTTAATCTTCATTTGGGCGCCATCCTCCAAGCCATCTCTCTTCTCGTCCTTCTACGTACTTAACATAACAATTATTGCAGCAATCAAACTTAACAAGACAAACATTGTCTATTGCTTTCCTTGCAGAAGCCCCACAAACAAAACAGTGTAATAATATTTCTCTATTAAGTAGTTTTTTTGATACCTTTATACCGTTAATATCAACTTTCTCATTTGCTTCTTCGTTTTTCTTATGTTTTTGATATAGCTCTCTCATCTGCTTGAGGTATTTTTTTTCTTTGGTCTCGTCCCAATTCGCTTTTGGATTGGCAATTGCTTCGGGTCCATACTTTTCTGCTATTGCCTTCTCTATCGCGGCAATATGATTTGTGTCTTTATCTTTCATCGAAAGCCTTATATGCTCCATATGTGACCGCAGTTCCAACTACGACCCCGCCGATAAACCACCAAGTTTTATTACGCGGAGATGTCTTTTTTAATGATTTTACAAGTGCTTGAATTTCCCTATCTTTATGTTTGATAAACAAATCATATTCTTCCGTGCGTGCCTTGTGTTCTATATTCAGAGTTTCTAATACTAAACGATGTTTCTCTTCTTGTTTACCTAATTCGTATCGAACTCGATTGTCGCATGCTGGGAGAAAGCGATCATACCCTGATAATACTTCGGCTGTGGCTTGTTTACTAAGCAGGACGCCTTCGAATGGTGCGCATTGCTTGTGCCCCAGAATAGTAAACTGAGACCGATCGGCGTTTGCCGTTAAGGTGAGCGCAAATAACAAATTAAGGAGAAACATATTTCAATCCAAGCGTGGCCTCTATATCTTTAATTAGTCCTTCTTTGTCTTCGCTGAATTTTCTGCCGTATTTTCGCGTCTTTCTTTCTCTTTCTTCATCTAAGTCTCGAAGACTGGTCTCATAGTCTGCCTCTATTGAAGCGAGCCTATCAAGATAGCTCTCCATAAGCAATTGCTTTTCGTGCATCTCTTGTTCATGGATATCTTTTAATCCTTCGATCTGTGCTTCTGTGGATTCTATTCTTGTCTGATATGCGGTTTCCATCAGGTGGTAGTCATATCGGGTCTTCAGTACCACAACTAGAAGAAGCAATACGATTAATATTGCTTTCCAGTTTTTTAAAACAAATTCTAAAATTTGTTTTTTAATCATTGTGTCCTCGCAATCTAGCAATACCGTCAATAATTGTTTGACCGCCAATGTAAATTGCCGAAATAATTACCCAATCTTCACTGACGACATGTCCCGTGAATGTGAGTGCCGTTGCTGTTGTCCACACTAACAGCTTGCGAGATGTTAATTTCGATAGCCATGTGTCAACAAATGCTTTTGTTGTTTCCATCATTCTTTACTCCTGTTTTGTTTCTTTACGCTCTTAATACATTTCTCATATTTCTCTTTATCTTCTCGCCCAACTGATGCTGTACAGATTGCCCAAGGATTATTTTCTCTTTCTTCTAAATTCTCCAAAACAATTGTGCGCACCATGTCCAACACTTCTACTGGATTCAGACCACCTTCTTCGTCGCCTGTCATATAAAGCATCGCCTTCTCAACGAGACCCATAACTTTTCTTAGCTTTTCAAATGCTGCTTCCTCTGGGCGCGGGTCATCCATGGTGAATGACCCGCCACCAATATTAAGCGCTTCTTCAAGCTCTTCTTTGATGATCTGCTTAAGTTGGGACTTGGTGAGTTTCATGATCTCGTTCTTGCATTATCTCTTATGTCCCTTGCAACCTGTTCAAGCGCCTTTGCAATTTGATCGGCAATCTCGAAATGTGCAAAATCCAGCTTAGCATACTCTGGCTTTCCCAATACCTTCACGATGTCGAGAGCGACATCATCCATAAGCTGGGGGACGTACGAGATCTCTTCTTTAATAATTTGTTTAAGTTGGGACTTGGTGATTTTCATTTTCTCCAATCCTTCCATCCATGTTTTAGCTGGCGCCTTAGACGTCCGATATCTGGGGGGCCCTTACCGCGAAGATCAACCACCTTTTCTGGTGGCACATCTTCTTCCGGCCCTTCTTGTTCGAATTTTGCAATCCAACGGAGAGCATACTTAAGCTGCTCAGATGGCTTGTCGCCGGGGAGATTTGAATTCATCAAGTGATCATACAACTCATAATATGCGTCCGTGGATGCATCCTGTTCTTCATCCGAAAGTGGATCGATGTCGATAGATCCACCTGTAAACCTTTCTTCTTCAATCTCATCCTTATCTGTCGTCTCGCTCAAAGCCTCTTCAAGATCTTCCTTGCCTTCATCTTTGCCTTTATTATACCCTCGCATATATTCCCCACCTTTTAAGCGGGGAGGATCTCCAGCCTTGCCGGCCGCATGGCCTTCTTCATATG
>Ga0080013_1002807_pt1 | contig 19568 bp, 23 predicted proteins | sample ETNvirenome_6_85_FD_69236 | JGI IMG/M metagenome (GOLD analysis project Ga0080013, IMG submission 69236) | Marine viral communities from the Pacific Ocean - ETNP_6_85 (SPADES assembly) (version 2) | ecosystem: Environmental > Aquatic > Marine > Oceanic | place: Pacific Ocean | collected 2013-06-19 | reverse complement strand
GTGTAGATCAGAAAGAAGCAGAACAATATTTAAAAGATAATGGGTATGTGGGGTCAATACCACCAAAAAATAAATCTGAAAAGAGACACCTTTATTTATTAGCATTTCCGGGAGATGCACCCGAAAAAGAGAAAAAGAAATATAATATTAAAGAACCAAATGGAGTTTCAGAGGTTACTGATAGTCATAATAAAGCTCGACAAAATAACATGATAAAGAAAAGGGAACATTATGAAAATTCTGATCCACCTAAAAAAGTTTTAGTAGTTCCGGGAGCATCACATGCGTTTGAAATGAGAGATGAATTTTTAGAAAAGAAAAAAGAGGAAAGATTCTCAATTGAGGCGGCTAAGAAAGGATTTAAAGCACAATCAATAAATGAAAATTTAAAATTGATTTTAGAAATTGATGAAAGGATGACATTAGAAGAAGGTGTTAAGTTTAATAACTTTTTAAAGGATTGGGCTAAAAGAGGAAAACAACCTTTAGATAAAGTTAGAAAATCAATGATGAATAAAAATACTTTTTCTGTTGCTAAGTTAAATGATTTTAGTGTAGATAAAGTATTTGAGATGGCTAAGAAAGGATTTAGAGGATATCAAAAAATTATCAATTATGTTCCTGATAAGATAGCACAACAATTAGCAAAGACTAAGTTTGGACAAAAGAAAGAAAAGGCTTTAGTTAAATTAGATGATTACTTAAAAAATCATCCAAAACTAAAAAGAGTAATGGGTATAGCTGCAGCCGCGGCGGTAACTTATGCATGGACAAAGATGACTTTTATCGGAGACCCAGAATATGATTTAGATTTATCAGCAGCTGCATCAGCAGCGGCACTTGGAGATGTTTCATTCGCAAATTTATTTAGTGGTGAAATGGGAACTAAGTTTTTAGTATTAACTGTAGTAGGAGCATCAACCGGGTTGACTGCACCGTATGTAAAGGCGTTTGGTCGTGTTGGAACAATGGCTGCGGGTCTTTCATTTGGTGCTTATAGAGCATATAAAGCTAGGAAACAAAAGAAAGCAGACGCTGAAAAGAAAACAAAAACAACTGCGCCAGATACAGTAAAAAATCCTAATCCAAAAGGAAGAAAGAAAACAGTTGGTAGAAAAAGTGCGATTCAATGGGTGGCAAAGACTAAAGGAAATAAAGCAGCAATAAAATATGCAAAAAGCTTACAGGAAGGAATATTATTAGAAGGTGGAGCAGCAGGACACATGAATCACCCATTTGATGATAGTGGATTAACATTTGGAGATTTTAAACAAATTATAAAATTAGGGTTATCAGGAAAATTAAACAGAGAAGATGATGTTACAGAAAAATTAGATGGACAGAATTTATTAGTAAGTTGGAAGGATGATAAGTTAATAGCTGCAAGAAATAAAAGTCAATTAAAAGGATTTGGTGCAAATGCATTAGATGTTAATGGAGTTGCATCTAAATTTGCAGGTAGAGGTAATATTAAAAATGCATTTGTTTTCGCAATGAAAGATTTACAGAAAGCAATTAAAGGATTATCAAAGGGGCAGAAGGATAAAGTATTTGGTGAAGGTAAAAGATGGATGAATTTAGAAGTAATGTATCCTGCTTCTGCTAATGTAGTAAACTATGATGGTGCTTATTTAGTATTTCATAATGCTACTGAATATAATGAAGCTGGAATGGCTATAAAAACAGATACTTCTTTAGCTAGAATATTAGAAGGTATGATTAGACAGGTTAACCAACACATTCAGAAGAAATTTACAATATCTAAACCACAATTTTTAAAGGTATCTAAAAGTCAAGATTTTGCTAAAAGACAAAAATATTTTTTATCGAAGTTACAGAAATTACAGAATATTTATAACTTGAAGGATAAAGATACTTTAGGTAAGTATCATGAAACTTATTGGATGGAATATATTCATAATGCATCTAAACAGATGAAGTATAATATACCAAGAAATGTTTTAAATTCATTGACAAAAAGATGGGCATTTTTAGATAAAAGTTTTAGGTTAAATAATAAAGTTATTAAACATGATAAGTTTTTAGATTGGGCTAAATCAACTGATAAAAAAGATATGAAAAGACTACAAAAAGACAATATTAAACCATTTGAAATGTTGTTTTTTGAATTGGGAGCAGAAATTTTAAAGAATGTAAGTGGATTTCTTGCTGCTAATCCAAAACAAACAGTATCTAAAATGAAAAGAGAAGTAGATGTAGCAATTAAACAATTAAGAGCTGCGAAAGATGTTTCTAAATTAGATACATTAAAAAGACAATTAGAAAAGTTTGAGGCTATTGGTGGTTCACAGGCAATAGTTCCATCAGAAGGTATAGTGTTTAAATATAAAAATAAAATGTACAAGTTTACTGGCGCATTTGCTCCAATTAATCAAATACTTGGACTATTAACATTTGGATAAATTATGGCTGGCTATAGTAAAGAAACAGAACGACAAAATGAAGCATTAAAATCTATTTTACGGGATGAGGCTCCTGAAAAAAGAGCTATGGTTGGATATAATAGTGGAAAAGAATTAAAAAAGCATGGTGATAAAATATCTCCACTATCAGAGGTGATGAAAGAAGCAAGAATGCCTTGGTTTTGTCCAGAATGTAAAAAAACAATGAAGATAAAACTTGATGATAAGATGTGGAGATTATACGGACACTGCTTTGATTGTCAAGTAAAAATGGAAACTAAATTAAGAGCTATTGGAAAATATGAAGATTGGGAAAAAAATAAGATAAAAGAAAATAAAAAATCTTATGTTAAAGATATGTTACAAGGATTAGATTCTTGGGAGAATGAATCAATGCCCGAAATTCATAATTCAGTAGGACTTGAAAAAGTTGAACTTGAAAAAGAACAATGGAATTCTAATAAAGAACATGTAAAAAAATTAGCAGAAGATGCTAGAAAATATTTATACGGTTTATTAGAGGAAGTGGATGGTGAAGAAGATGAAAGTACTGCAGATAGATAAACAAGTATTTAGTAGAGTATTAGATTTAATAACTAATTTGAAAGAAATAGCTAGAATATATCACGCGGATAATCATAAAGATTTGAAAGAAGCGTTAGAAGTATATAGTGAAATAGAAGTAGAATTATGTAAAATTTTTAATACCAATGTAGAAGTAGAATGTGATTTTGATGAATTATTAACAAATGTTGGTTTAATTAGACATGGAGAAGCATAATGAAAGGTTTAGCAAAAATAATTGGTATCATTTTAGGTATTTTAGGATTAAGTTCTAAAGCTACAGCAAAGAAAAAAGCTAAAGTTAAAAAGATAGATACTAAAAAGAAAACTATAAAAAAACAAGTTAAGAAAGTTGACAAAGAATTAAAAGCTGTAAAAAAGAAACAAACTAAAGCTAAGAAAAAAGCTCCAAAGAAAGTTACTTCAGCTAGAAAAGCCAAAGCATCTTTAAAAAAGAGAGCTAGTAAAAAATGAGAAAATTTTTATTACTAATATTCTTATCAGTAGGGTTATCTCAAATTACATTTACTGATGAAGAGGTGAAAACCCTTGAGAATCAGTTTTTACAACTAGAGGTTCAAGTGGATTCATTATCTACACAAGATAGTTTAAAAACAATAGAGATAGATTTATTGGAACAAAAAATTAGTTTATTAGAAGAAGATGTAGCTCTTACAGAAAAGAAAGCTAAGTTAGTAAAACCATCTTGGTATGAAAACAAGTGGTTGTATTTTGGCTATGGTGCTGTATTATCGTATGCAGTAACTACACTTATTAATCAGGTTGGAAATATTATATCATAATGAACGATCAAATACATAGAAGTAATCCGTCTTATAAAGAAATAATAAAGAAAGAATATGTAAAATGTGCAGGAGATCCTATATATTTTATGAAAAAGTATTGTGTTATTCAACACCCAATAAAAGGGAAAATACCATTTTCTCTTTATGATTTTCAAGAAAAAACCATAGAAGATGTTATACAACATAGATTTAATATAATATTAAAGGCTCGACAATTAGGTATATCCACAATTACTGCTGGATACTCTTTATGGTTGATGACTTTTCATAATGATAAGAATATCTTGGTTATTGCTACGAAACAAGAAGTTGCTAAAAATTTAGTAACAAAAGTTCGAGTAATGCATGCAAATCTTCCAACTTGGCTAAAAGCAAAATGTGTTGAAGATAATAAGTTATCATTGAGATATAAAAATGGTTCACAAGTAAAAGCAGTATCAAGTGGTGAAGATGCTGGTCGTTCAGAGGCACTATCTTTATTAATACTTGATGAAGCGGCATTTATTGATAGAATAGAACCGATATGGGCAGCGGCATCTCAAACACTATCAACGGGCGGACAATGTTTGGCATTATCTACACCCAATGGTGTTGGTAATTGGTTTCACAGAACTTGGATGGATGCAGAAGATGGTTTGAATGATTTTAATTTTATGAAACTTCATTGGACTGTACATCCTGAGAGAGAACAAGAGTGGAGAGATGATCAAGATAAATTGTTAGGTCCTTCATTAGCAGCACAAGAATGTGATTGTGATTTTATTACTTCTGGACAATCAGTTATTGATGGTATATTATTAGAAGAGCAATTAAATATAAATGTTTGTGAACCAGTAGAAAAGCGTGGAGTGGATTCTAATCTTTGGATATGGAAGCCAGCAAACTATTCAAAAGATTATATAGTATGTGCAGATGTAGCAAGAGGAGATGCAACAGATTATTCAGCATTTCATATTCTTGAAATGGAGACTTTAGAGCAAGTAGCAGAATATAAAGGAGCTATATCTACAAGAGATTTTGGTAATATGTTAGTTAATATAGCTCAAGAATATAATGAAGCATTACTTGTTGTGGAGAATAACAATATTGGTTGGGCAGCAATACAACAGATAATTGATAGAGAGTACCCGAATTTATTTTATATGTCAAAAGATTTAAAGTGGGTAGATACACAAAGACAAGTATCAAATAAACTTTATAGGCAAGACAAACAATTAGTTCCTGGATTTACTATGTCAATGAAAACAAGACCATTAGTTATTGCTAAATTAGAAGAATTTTTTAGAGAGAAGCTTGTAAAAGTTAATTCCAGGAGATTAATTGATGAATTATTCGTATTTATATATAATGGACAACGCGCAGAAGCTATGTCTGGATATAACGATGATTTAGTAATTTCATATGGAATTGCACTTTGGATAAGAGAAACTGCTTTAAGGTTAAAAGCAGAAGGTATCGAATTACAGAAAAAATCTTTAAATAGTATAAATTCGGTAAATTCTGCTAATGGTATTTATACTAATAAAACTTCTGAACAAGAAACTTGGGAGTGGGAATTGAAAGGAAAGAAAGAAAGTCTTGATTGGCTTTTATAATTAAGAGGTAAAATATGGCTGATACATCATTATTTAGTAGACTACAGAGATTATTTTCTACAAATGTAATTGTAAGAAATGTTGGTGGGAAAAAATTACGAGTAGTTGATACTGACGAAATGCAAGCTACACCCAAATCTAATTTAATTGATAGATATACTAAATTACATAAGGGAATTGGATTAAGTGGTTATAGCGATACGGGATTAATTAAAACAATGCGATTAGGATTGTTTAAAGATTATGAAGCTATGGATTTAGATCCAATTATAGGTTCTGCATTAGATATCTATGCAGACGAATCTACTATGAAAAGTGAGTACGGAGAAGTTTTAACAGTACAATCTAATAACGACAATATTAAAACAATATTAAATAATTTATTTTATGATATTTTAAATATAGAATTTAATTTGTGGCCTTGGGTTCGTAATATGTGTAAGTATGGTGATTTCTTTTTAAGATTAGAAATTCAAGAAAAGTATGGTATTACAAATGTAGAACCACTTTCTCCATATGATATTTCAAGGATGGAGAATACTGATCCAGAAAATCCAGAATATGTTAAATTTATACAGGAAAGTGGAGATCCACGTCATTCAGTTAGTGCCGTTAAAACTGAATATGAAAATTTTGAGATTGCACATTTCAGAATGTTATCTGATACTAATTTTTTACCATATGGTAAATCTATGGTAGAAGGTGGTCGTAAGATTTGGAAACAATTAAGTCTTATGGAAGATGCTATGTTAATTCATAGAATTATGAGAGCACCAGAAAAGAGAGTTTTCAAAATTGATATAGGTAATATTCCGCCAAATGAAGTTGATAACTATATGAATAAAATTGTAGATAAGATGAAAAAATCTCCTGTTATAGATAAAGCAACAGGTGAATATAATCTTAGATATAATATGCAAAATATAGCAGAAGATTATTTTATGCCAGTTCGTGGTGGAGATAGTGGAACATCAATAGAATCAATGCCAGGGCTAACTTATGATGCAGTAGAGGATATAGAATATTTAAGAAATAAAATGATGGCAGCACTTCGTGTACCAAAAGCATTTCTTGGATATGAAGAAGGCTTAGGAGCAAAAGCAACTCTTGCCGCAGAAGATGTACGGTTTGCTAGAACAATAGAAAGATTACAAAGAATCACAGTATCAGAGTTAACTAAAATAGCTATTGTTCATTTATATTCACAAGGATTCCAAGATTCAGAGTTGGTAAATTTTGAATTAACATTAACAAATCCATCTACAATTTATGAAACAGAGAAAGTTGAATTGTGGAATAGTAAAACACAATTAGCATCTTCTATGATACAAGATGGCTTAGTTTCTACAGATTGGATTTATAAAAATATTTTTAATTTTACAAAAAAACAAATTAAAAAACAGGATGATCAAATTTTATTTGATTATAAGCAAAAATTTCGTAGATCTCAAATTGAAAATGAGGGAAATGATCCAGATAAATCAGGGCAATCGCAAGGTACACCAGCAGATTTAGCTATGGGTAGAACTGGACACGAATTAGAAGATGAAGGTGGTTCACCTCCAGGCGGATGGAATGGCGCAGGAAAACCAAAAGAAAATCCTAAATACGGTAAAGATGGTAGTGCACGTGGTAGAGATCCATTAGGTAGTAATGATAAAAAACGTGCTAGTAAAGGAATTGGTAATATGGCATTAGCACATTACGATTCAATGAAAAAAACTCTTTCAAAAATGGATAAAAAAGGTGTACAGTTGATAAGTGAATCGGAAGAATTAAAGAAAGAGTATAATAAAGAATTAGATTCAACTAAAGATTCATAAATAGTGTATTTTTAACTATGAATATATTTATAGTTAGGTAATAACACAATAATTATTGGAGCATAGCTATGGCTAGAGTAAAACACTCGAAATTTAAGAATATTGGTATTTTATATGAACTTTTGGCACGTCAGTTGACAAGTGATGTATTAAGAGATAAAAAAGATGGGATTGCAGTAGATATTTTAAAAGAATATTTCGGAAAAGATACAGAAATATCAAAAGAATTGGAATTATATAACATTTTACAGAATAAAAAGACTAATAATTCTAAAAAAGCTGAAGATTTGTTAGAAATAGTAATAGATGCTAGGAAAAAATTATCTAATGCTAAATTGAGAAAAGAAACTTATAATCTTGTAAAAGAAATTAAAACAGTATTTGATACAACTGCATTTTTTAAAACACGATTACCAAATTATAGATTTTATGCCTCAGTATATAATTTATTTGCAGATGCGGGTACTGGTAAAGAATTAAATCCAGTAACCAAAGTAAATAGTAAGTATACTATTTTAGAAAATATATCTTATAAGAAAGTTAAAGAAGAAGAAGTTGATGGGGAAGTTTTCAAAGAATTTAAAGAAAGTGATGCTGATGTTAGATTACTTACATATAAGAGATTAGTAGATAAATTTAATACTAAATATTCTACTTTAACAACAGAGCAAAAGGGTATTCTTAAAAAGTATATTTATAATGTTTCTAATAATTCAGAATTAAAAGAATTTGTTGCTAAACAGTTAGATTCAATTAAAACTGTATTAGAAAGACATCGTCCTAAGATTAAAGATGAAGTTACAAGTATTAAACTTAAAGGGGCTATTAATAAGATTGAAGAAATAAAACAGAAAAAGCACGTTGATGAAATAACATTAACTTCAGTTTTACGGTATTACGATTTAGTTAATGAACTGAAAGAAATAAAATGAAAATAGATGCTTTTAAGAAATTAGTTAGAGAATTAATTCAACAAGAGCTTGAAGAAGCAAGTGTTTCTTCTGCCACTCCAGGTTATATGACACCAAATGCATTTAGTGGAAAAAAGATTAGGAAGAAAAAAATTAAAGAAGCAGCTGATATTTCTGCGTTAAGAGCAAGAATGAAAGCTGAAATGGATAAAGTTGCAAAACATAGAGATGATGTAAAAAAACATTCTGGTAAATTTGTAGATAAAGCAAAGAATGCTTTAAAGAGACAGAAAGCAGCGCAAGCTAGAGTTGATGCTTTACAAGATAGAATTATTGGTATCAAAAGAGAAAATGTTAAAGCAGCTTTGAAAGAAGGTAAGTATCATGATTGGAGAAATGATGATTCTTTATCTGCTAAGCAAAAAATTGGTCTTTCAATGCGAGAAGTTAAGGGCGCATTGGATGAAATAGATAAACTTATAAAAATGAATGTTAGATTGAAGAATGAAATGGGGGTTGATTCTACATCCTATTGGAAACGAACACATTCTGCAATGAGAAAAATTAGTGAACGGTTAGTTAAAATAGCTCATAAAGTTGGTAAACTTTATTAATTAATCTTATGAGTGAGCCTTGGAATAATAAGGCTAGTTTGGTTTATGTTAAAAAGCTAGCTCGAGCTGGAGAAAAAGCAAGTAAATTTGCTTTTATGAAATTAAGAACTGAAACTTCTAAGATAGAGCTAGTACAGTTCGTAGATATATGGATTAAAAAACTTGAGAAGTTAAGAATAGATTTATTAAAGGAAAAATCATGAAGTTGAGTGATATAATTTTTGGAAAAGTATATACTGATAAGGATATGAAGCCGTTTAAAACTGAAAGTGCTGGAGATGCACGGAAGGCCGATTTAATTTTACGGAAATTGCTTACCGCAGAAAGTAAAATGCGAAAGCATATGTATGATATGAAAGATAGGATGCAAGCAGATACTGTAAACCATAAACTTATGGCAGAATTGGAAAAGTCTTATATGAAAAATGTAACTAAATTTATGCGAGATGTAGTAAGAATTGTGAGGAAGATGAAATGAAACAACTATTAGTAGATTATTTACCATTTGAAATATCACCAGAACAAATTACTGAATCCGTTAAAGAAAATAACGGTAAATTAATTGTTCGTGGAGTTTTACAACGAGCAGAATCTAAAAATCAAAATGGTAGAGTATATCCAAAAGAAATTTTAATGCGTGAAGCAAATGCATATAATAAAAATTTTGTTAAAGAGAGTAGAGCTATGGGAGAACTCGATCATCCAGAAAGTTCTGTAGTTAATTTGGCTAATGTATCACATAATATTACTGATATGCACTGGAAAAGTGATGATTTGGTAGGAACAGTTGAAGTATTAACCACACCAAGTGGAAATATTTTAAGAGAATTATTTAGAAATGGTATTAAACTTGGCATTTCTTCAAGGGGAGTTGGTTCAGTAGAAACAGTAAAAGAATCTACAGATGGTGAAGAAGCTCAAGAAGTACAAAATGATTTTGAGTTAATAGCATTTGATTTCGTATCCAACCCATCTACACAAGGTGCTTTTATGTATCCTATGAATGAGAGTGTAGATAGACAGAATCCAGTAGGTAGAACGTGTGGAGATTATTGTAAGGCTGAAGATATAATTAATAAAATTATGCGTGAAGAATAATGAAAATTTTAGAATCATATACTGAATTCGCTAAAAATCTTTTTGTGGAAGAAGAAACTTTTCAAGCTAAGTCTAAGAAAACTGGTAAAACAGTTAACTATAAATCTAAAGAAGCAAGAGATGCAGCTATTAAGGCGGGGGAAGCAGAGAAACTTGATACAGGTAGTGATGATGATAACGGCGGACAATCAGAACCTACAGGTAAATTAGGTGCTGGTGATTTTGAAAGAGATTTAGATGATGACCCAACCAGAGGAAACCCCGATGATTCTTGGGATGATGAAGAAGGAAGAGCAAAGCCCGAATTTGATATGGATGATATAGAAGATGATGAAGAAGCTATGAGACAGGCGATGAAAGATATGGAAGATGAATTTGGTGATAGGGAAGAAGAATCAATTACAATAAATGGTAAAAAATATAAAGCTTTAAAATGAAACTTTCTGAATTACTTATATTAGCAGAATTCGCAGATAAGCGAGGACTTTTCGACTTAGTTGAAGATAAAATATGGGAAGATGAAAAAGAAGTTTCTCATCTTTTATTAGCATTTTTAAAAGAAGTAAGACGAAAAAGAGTAGTTCGCAATAAAAAGATGAAATTTAAAGCATTTTGTCCGAAACGGATGAAGTACAATGCATCAAAAAAAGCTTGTGTACGTGTCGGTAGTGGAGAAATGGTACGAAGAAAGAGATCACAAAAGAGGGCTGCGTTGAAAAGAAAAGCTAAGGGAAAAAGAATTCTTAGAAAAAGATTGAAATCTTTGAGAGTAAGAAGAAATTTGAGAATGTAAGTGAACGATACTATTTATAAAAGAATAATGACAGAACTTGCTAATTTGAATGAAGATCCTCCTAGTACAATGCAGGCATTTTCAAATAAGGAAGCAAAAAGGTTTGCTGAAAAAGATATTCAGCAAATGGCTAAAATTTTAGGAAAAGCTTCTTATCAATCTATAAAAACGATGATTGATGGAGTAAAAACTGGTAAGTATACTTCAATGGATATGATACGAGCTATTAAAGTAGGTAATATAAGATATACCCATGAAGGAGAAAGAGATTTTCTTAGAGTATTATGGGTAAAGCTAAAGAAAATAGGAAGATTTAAACAATATGAGGGAGCCGAAAATGGTTAAGTTAAAAGAATTAATAAAAGAATTTGCAACAATTGGTGGAGTGGTAACACAAAAACCTGTTGGTAATGGAATTTCACTTTCTCAAATTATGAGAAATGAAGAAATGGAAGAGGAAACTCCAAAAGTTTCAGCTAAAGAATTGAGTGAAAGGTTAAGTACTTTTGCACGGTATCGTTCTGCTATTTTTTCTGAAAATAATATGAGACAGGTAGCAAAAAGTCTTTCTGAATTAGCAACTTATGCAAGAGAATATGCTTTGAATGAAACAGAAGAATCTTTTGATAAAGTTACTATTAATAGAAATATGAAAGAACTTGCTGGATTTTCAAAACAATTTAGTAAGATTGCTCATGAAGCACAAGGACTCAATGAAAGAATGGGAGTTCTCTATGAAGATATGGGTAATATTTTAAATAGATATTATGATTTAGGTGAAGCTCTTGATAAAGTTGATCCAAGTAAAGTAGAACCTGAAGATGATTATGAAGATAGAGATGATAAAGATATAGATAATGATGGAGATTCAGACTCATCTGATAAATATCTTCATAAGAAAAGAAAAGCTATCACTAAAGCAATGGGCGAAACTTATCAGGATAAAAAGAACAGACCTGTTAAAAGATTTAAAGACATTGGTAATTAAATTTAAAAAGTAGAGGTTATAATTGATAGAAGTAAAAGTAAGACATAATAATATAGAAAAAGCTTTAAGTATTTTTAAAAGAAAAATTAAAGATTCAAAAATGCTTTTAGAGTTACAACAAAGAGAATATTACGAAAAACCTTCTACAAAACGTAGAAAAGCACGATTAAAAGCAAAATTAAGACAAAAAATAGCTACAAAGCAGTAGTTTTTTCTTTTTTTTATATATTTATATAAAAGAAAATACACTATTGAACATTCGTTCATCATATAGTGTACCTAAGTAACTTAATTATATTGTAGTTCCCAATAACTATATTGAATCCGTAAATAATGGAGAAATAGTAATGGAAGATTTACTAAAAGATGCCATTGCGGACGCAAAAGCGGTTCGTGAAACAGCAATTGAAAATGCTAAATTAGCATTGGAAGAAGCGTTTACACCTACTATTCAATCTATGCTTTCCAAGAAGCTTCAAGCCGAAATGTCAGAAGATGACGAAGAGTTTGAAGATGAAGAAGAAGTGGAAGATGAAGAAGCTCCTGAAGAAGGACATTATTCTGAAGATGAAGAAGAAGCTGAAGAAGCTCCTGCTGAAGATGAAGAAGAAATGGACGCTGAAGATGAAGTTGATGAATCTGAAGTGATTGAAATTAATGGTGTGAAATACATCCCTCTTGTTTCTGAAGAAGATGATGAAGAAGAAGCTGAAGAAGAAGAAATGGAAGATGAAGAAGAGATGGAAGAGGATGAAGAGCTGGATCTCGAAGCAATCATACGAGAGCTTGAAGATGAACTTGAAGAAGCGAAAGACGAAGAAGTAGATGAAGCTAAAGATACTGAAGAAGTAGATGAAGCTAAAGATACTGAAGAAGTTGACGAATCTAAAGAAGAAGAAGTTGATGAATCTAAAGAAGATGAAGTTGACGAATCTAAAAAAGATGAAGTTGATGAATCGGACGACGTTGATTTAGAAGAAGTGATTAAAGCTATCGAGGAAGAAGAAAAAGCTGAAGAAGAAGTTAATGAATTAGAAACTGTTAAATCAGAACTTAAAGACTATCGTGAATCTGTTAAAGTTTTACGTGGACAACTTTCTGAAGTTAACATGCTAAATGCAAAACTTTTATTCACTAATAAACTCTTCCGCGCTTTTGGTCTTAGTGAGGCACAAAAAGTTAAAGTAATTGAAACATTCGACCGTGCAAAGAATATTCGTGAAGTTAAATTGGTTTATTCCACTTTAGCAGAATCGTTTGGTTCTGAAGCAACACCAGTCAATGAATCAGTTAAAACGAAAGGATCAGCATCCAAAGTACAGGCAACCACAAAATCTGCGAAAGCAGAAGAAGTGATTACCGAAGGTACTGAAATGCGTGATCGATTTAAAAAATTAGCTAACATACTATAATTGGAGAAAACAAATGGCTAAATATGAAAAACTCTCTGAAATTATGGATGGATATAATCCACAACGTGCTCTTATTGAACAGACACGTAAGTTAGTAGATAAATGGGAACCGACCGGTCTTTTAGAAGGTATTGAAGATGAAACTCAATCCCACGGTATGGCAGTTCTACTTGAAAACCAAGCTCGTCAGTTAATTGATGAAGCTAGTCGTACAGGTACAGGCGCCAATTCTGAAGAATGGTCTGGCGTTGCATTACCATTGGTTCGTAGAATCTTTGGTGAATTAGCAGCTCAGGAATTCGTTTCTGTTCAGCCAATGAACTTACCTTCAGGTCTTATTTTCTATCTAGATTTCAAATATGGTTCTGCACAAACAGGTCTACATTCAGCAGATGCTGATATATACGGTAACACATCAGGTTCTGGTGATGCTTCTGGTGGTCTTTATGGTGCAGGTCGTTTTGGATATTCCATCAATGATGTCTCGTCCTCAGAAATGGCTTGGCAAACAGCAGCCGCTAGTGGCAAAATCACTACTGGTTCTGTTGCTTGGGGCGATGTAGACTTCGAACCCGATCTTTCTGCTTCACAGGCTATAGGCCACGCAGCAGACAATGGATTGGTAAAAGTCACGACACTAGTCGGATCTATCTCAGGATATGATGGTGATGGTGTTCGTGCATTCTCTATTAGTGGTTCTGGTTTCGATGATTTTTATCCAGCGTATACAGCATTAAATGCAGCAAAAACTACAATTTCTTTTGTAGTTAAAAGATCTGCAGTACCTATTGTAAACGCTGTGGTTAAATATCACAAAATCTCAAGCACTAATTATAACCGTACAGACTTTGAAGCTGATACAGCATCTATTGATGCAAACCCTGAAGCGGATATTGATATCCCTGAAGTGGACATTAGCTTGAAGAGTATTCCTATAGTTGCGAAAACTCGTAAGTTAAAAGCTGTATGGACGCCTGAATTGGCACAGGACTTGAATGCTTATCATTCAGTTGATGCTGAAGCTGAACTTACCTCAATGTTGAGTGAATACATTTCGATGGAAATCGATCTTGAAATTCTTGATATGTTGATGGCAAATGCTTCTGCTAAAACTGAACGTTGGAGTGCAAGACCTGGGTATGAGTATGATTCCGCAACTTCATTGTTCGCAGAATCAAGCGCAAACGCAAGTGCTTATACAAAAGGAACTTGGTTCCAGACTCTTGGCAATAAGATACAATCCGTATCCAATGCTATTCATCAGAAAACCCTCCGTGGTGGCGCTAACTTTGTTGTAGTTTCTCCTGAAACAGCAACAGTTTTAGAATCAATGCCGGGTTGGGCAACTGGTGCAGATGGAGATGGTAATGCCAAATCCTATGCAATGGGTGTACAGAAGGTTGGTATGTTAAACAACCGCTACCAAGTATATAAGAATCCATATATGAAGGAAAATACCATATTGGTAGGTTTCCGTGGATCTAATTTCTTGGAAACAGGCGCTGTTTACGCACCATACGTTCCGTTAATAATGACACCTCTTGTTTACGATCCTAAAAATTTCACCCCAAGAAAGGGTGTAATGACCAGATACGCAAAGAAAATGGTAAGATCGGAGTTTTACGGGAAAGTCATTGTGGCAGATGTAAATTACGTGTAAGTAATTTAATGTCATAGAGAGGTGTTAAACCTCTTATTTAAAATTGGGCGGGTGAAATTTATTTTTCCCGCCCTTTTTTTATACCTTTGATATTTATTATTGAATAATTGTAGTTAAAATGGAGATTTACAATGGCAGAACCTATATGGGCAGGTAGTAGTTCATTTGCAAGTGGACAAACACCTTTTGGATTTTATGATACAGATAGTGAATTTGTTAGTTCAATAGATAATTTTTCGAATTGGGCAGCAAAACGATTGGGATTTCCAATTGTTTCGGTAGAATTAGCTTCTGGATCATTTTACGCATGTTTTGAAGAAGCAGTTACAGAGTATTCTGCTCAAGTTAATCAGTTTAATATAACCGATAATTTGTTACATTTACAAGGACAATCTACAGGTTCGAGTTTAACTCATCAAAATATTACTCCTTCTATGGGCAGAAGTATTAGATTAGCAGAAGAATATGGAACTGCCGCTGATGTTGGTGGAACTGTACCATTTTATACTGGATCTATAGATATAACAAGTGGAAGTCAGATTTATGATATAGATGAGTTATTTACAAATGTTAGTGCAAGTGGAGCTGATGGTATTGAAATAAGACGAGTATATCATGGACAAACACCAGCTATTCGAAGATTTTTTGATCCATATGCAACTACAGGATATGGTACTCAAAATTTAGTTGAAGGGTTTGGTTTTGGTAGTTATTCTCCAGCAGTTACTTTTACATTAATGCCTATATTTGAAGATTTGTTAAGAGTACAGGCTATTGAATTAAATGATGAGATTAGGAAATCAGCATATTCATTTCAAGTAATGGGAAGTAAACTTAGAATATTTCCTAATCCTACTGAAGATTTTAATTTGTGGTTTGATTATGTTAAGAAAAGTGATGTTAATAGTAGTACAAGAACTCAATATTCAGGTTCTTTAAATACTATATCAGATTTTTCAAATGTTCCATATGATAATATGAAATATTCTCAAATTAATGATGTTGGTAAACAATGGATTAGAAAATTTGGATTGGCATTAGCTAGAGAAAGTTTAGGTAGTGTTAGAGGAAAGTATGGAAACATTCCAATACCAAATGGTGAAACTACTTTAGATGGAGATGCTTTAAGAAATGAGGCTGTAGCTGAAAAAGAGGCTTTAAAAGCAGAATTAAGAGAGATGCTAGAAAAAACAAGTCAACGAAACTTGTTAGAAGCAGATAGAGATGGTGCTCAGATGTTACAAGAGAAGTTAGGTAAAGTGCCACTACCAATTTACGTGGGCTGATTATGAAGTGGGTACAAGATAAAATGGGTATAAACTTAAAAGACTGAGAGTATAATATGGCAGGTAGATATTTTAGTGAAAGAGACATATCAAACTTTGAACATTTTAATAAGGAACTTATAGGGAATCCGTTTTCCAATACAACAGGAATTATAAATTCTATTGTATATATCTATAAAATTTCTACAGAAGAAACGAAGATGAATATGTATGGAGAAGCAGCGGGCTCTACTGGAAAAGTATATTCTCCAGGGGTAAAGTTAGCGGCATTAGTTTCGCAAGATCCAGGAGAAGTAACTACTAATGAGTGGGGTCCTGATAGAAAGGTTACTGCCGCTTTTAATTTTTTAAGAGCATCTTTAGTTGAAATCAACTTTGTAATAGATGTTGGTGATATTATAGATTGGTATGACAATTACTGGGAAATACAGAGTATAAATGAATCTCAATTTGTAGGGGGGCAAGATAATAAAAAATTTGCTGTACAGACTATGGCCTTTATGGTAAGAAGAAGTCAGTTACAAATAGAACGCGTTAGGAGTATCTAATGGCAAGAAGTAAACCGTTACCACGAGCACTAAGATATATTTCTCAAGAAATTAATCGTGGTCAATTATTAAGACGAGATAAAGATGATGTAAAAAATATAACTGCTACAATCAAAGATTTTGATTCGGCAATTATGTATTATTTTTCAGAAGTTATTAAACCAACAGTTCAAGAACAGGGTGAGATGGTAAAAGTTCCTATTTTTTATGGTAATCCTGAACGATGGAAAGCTGCAAGAGCTGATGGATTTGTGCGAGATAAGTCTGGTCAGATATTAACTCCACTTATATTATTTAAAAGACAAACTGTTACTAGAGATGATCAGGTTACAGTAGATAAATTAGATGCAACTAAACCTTCCATATTTCAAACATTTAAATCAAAATATAGTAATGTAAATCGTTACGATCAATTTTCTAAAGAGCAGGGATTACAACCACAAGCAGAAATTTTTAGAGTTTCTATGCCAGATTTTGTACAAATGACTTATCAGGCACAGATATGGACTAGTTATACAGAACAAATGAATTCTCTTATAGAACAAATTAATTATTCAGATGGTTCATATTGGGGAGAACCTGGAAAATTTAAATTTAGAGTAGTAGTTGATTCTTTTGATGATGGAAGTGAAGTTGGAACTGAAGAACGAGTAATAAAAACAACTTTTAATTTTAATTTTAGAGGATATTTGTTACCTGAAAGATTTAATGATGAATTAACTACAAAAAGATATTTGACTCCTAAAAGATTAGTATTTAGTACTGAAACTGCAGATCTACCAACCCCCACAGGATATTCAGAGTTAGATTTAAGTAAAACAACTCATAGTAGAAGATCTCCAATAGTAGTTGGTAGGGGATTTGATGTACAAAGACCATATTCACAATTTGATCCTAATCAACCAGGCACCGGCTCTGTAGTATCAGCATTACAAGCTGGAACTACAGAAATAAGAATATCAACAAGTAATCAATTAACTTTGATGGCTGGAACTGGAGTTACTATAAGTAATACTGGAGTAGGGTGGGATGGCGCTAATAATTTAGAACAATTAATTTCAATAGGACAAGCAGTTGCAACTTCATCTAATGTAACATTCGCTTCCGTATCGGCAAGTTCAGCGCATATAGATGGAATTACTTATGCAGATAGTGGAATACATGGTAATTTAAAAGTTAGTGGCTCTCTTACAACAACTGGAAACGCTTCTATAGCTGGAGATTTAATAGTTAGTGGAACATTAACTGCACAAGAAATACATACAGAGTTTGTAAGTGCATCGGTTATATTTTCAAGTGGTTCAACTAAATTTGGAGATACTCTTGATGATACTCATACATTTACTGGAAGTGTTGCTTTAACAGGGTCACTTGTGTTAAATGGATATAGTGTTACTGAAATATCAAATGATGCAACATTAGCAGATAATTCTGCAACAGCGTTAGTTACAGAAAATGCAGTTTCAAATTATACTTCAACTGTAATTAATACAGAACAAACGTATTTAAGAAAGTCTTATGTTAAAACATCTACTTCTATATCTGCAACAACTGCTAGTTTTACTGCTGTAACTGCTTCAGCACCAGTTACAATGACAGGTACAACTGAAGATGATTTTATATTTTTTATAAATGGTCAATATATGGAACATGATGCCCTAACAATTAGACAAGCAGGTTCTACATTTCAGCTACATGTGGATACAGGATCTATAGGATATGTATTAGAATCAGATGATGAAATATTTGCTTACGGTAAATTTAATTCATAGGAAATACAATGGCTAAATTAATTGTTAAATCTCCACTAAAATTTGTAGAGGGAACAGGCGTTACTATTTCTCCGAGTAATGAACTTATATTTCTTAGAGATGCAAAGGATGTTACAGTATCAATCCCACAAGCAGTAGAAAGTAGTTCAAATGTAGTATTTTCTCAATTAACTTCAAGCGTTCAATTAGATTTAGGAGTTGAGAGTCTTAATGCAAGCCATTCTTCAGGAACTTTGTTTACTCAAGGTACATCTTTAACTGGTAGTTTAGATGTAGAGTATAATGTATCAACTTCAGGAGATTTTACGGTCGGTGGAAGCATAACTGCAGAGAATATTTTAAGTGAGTTAACACAATCTTTTGCAATTGAAGATAGTGGATCTACTCAGTTTGGAAATTCTTTAGATGATATGCAAAATATTACAGGGAGTACAGGCATTACTGGATCTTTAGCTGTGGCTGGGTATAGTATATCAGAAGTATCAAATGATACAACATTGGGTGATAGTAATGCAAGTGCTGTGATTACAGAGTATGCAACTAAACAATTTTTTGCACCATTTCTTGTTAATTCAACTTATTTAAGAAAAAGTTTTGCTCATACAGGAAGTCTTTTAAATACTACTACAGCCAGTTTTACAGCAACTACTGCATCAGCTCCAGATGGATTTACAGCTACAAATGAAGATGATTTTATATTTTTTCTTAATGGAATGATAATGGAACAAGATGCGTTAACTGTACAACAAAGTGGAAGTTCTTTTTTAAGTAAAATAGATATAAGTGCTTTAGGATATAATTTACAAAGTAGTGATGAAATAGTTGCTTGGGGGAAATTTAATTCGTAGATTCCACTTTTCTTTTACCATTAATTTATATTTATTATTATGAGGAAGCGATTCTGGTCAGATAGAAAAAATAGAAAGTGTCCTGATTGTAGTAAGATGATTACCTATACAAGAAAAGATGCTTTTGATAGGGCGGTAGATAATAATACTGTATGTAAATCTTGCGCTCAGATGGATAGAAAAGTTGCTTTAGAAACAATTGAAAAAATGAAGCAACCTAAAACAATTGAACATAAAAAAAGAATTTCAAAATCAATATCAAATTGGTGGGAAATAAGAAAACAAGAAGAAATAGACTATGGCGTTAATAGACAGCAAACAATTAAATCCTAATTTTTCAGGATCATTTGCAGTAGCTACTGGATCATTTTTTGTGAGTGGTAGTGAAAATCCTTCTGCTGGTACTTATACATTAAGTACAAGTGGT
>Ga0080013_1002806_pt1 | contig 19576 bp, 18 predicted proteins | sample ETNvirenome_6_85_FD_69236 | JGI IMG/M metagenome (GOLD analysis project Ga0080013, IMG submission 69236) | Marine viral communities from the Pacific Ocean - ETNP_6_85 (SPADES assembly) (version 2) | ecosystem: Environmental > Aquatic > Marine > Oceanic | place: Pacific Ocean | collected 2013-06-19 | reverse complement strand
AAGATCCAAATAAAGTGATTTTGGCTCTCGGTGAAGCTACGGGACATCACCACAGATTTGAGCTTGATAAACTTCCACCATCTGTATTGGTAAAAGGATATGGGAAAAAAAACAGTAAGTATGTCATGAAAGCAGAGGGAGGACGGGAATCTGAATATATAGAAATAAAAGGCGGTCAAGCTACACTATATCATGAAGAGCATAATCCTATTGAAATCCCGTCAGGGGCATATGAAGTGTCTATTGTAAGAGAATTTGATCATTTAAGTCAAACAACAAGGAGGGTATGGGATTGAGCAACTTACATGCAATTGTCAAAAGGATTGGGACTAAGAATCTATCTTCTTATGGTGAATATATAAATAGTGTTCATGTGAGACATTGGATAAGAGTATCTAAAAATAGAATCATTTGTTGGTCTATAGATTATTCATATATAACTGAAAATATACAATATGAAATCATTAATGACGATACTCTGGTTCTAAGAAATGCTCAATTTGGGATTGATGTAAGAAGACGTTGTTTAGGTGATTTCCTTGGTGATATTCGTTATGTACGGATAGACTACATATATAAAGACCTAAACGGTGTAGTAACAACACCTTGGGATGGTATGAAGATGGATTTTGATGGGAATATTATCAATAAACCACCAAAGAAAGTTATGAAAAGAACAAAAGAGATACTTGATAATGACAGAGGTATTCGTAATAGACAGGCAAGATCTCGCTATCATAATGAGAAAGCCATGGAACGATTAGAAATGTCACGAGGTAAACTTGATGGTACTTTCCTTCAAATGGAAGATGTTTTCAAACTACATAATGTATCTCAAAGACGACAAGTTATTGAATACTTTGGTATGGATAATATACTTGCTACCCTTGATGCAGAGACAGTAGATGAAAACACTATAGATGGAAGACCTTATTCACTTGTAAAAGTGAGCTTACCAGATATTGAACAAGAGTCTGGTGTTCGTAAATGTCTATATCTAAGAATGGTTAATCCATCTACGGCAGAAATCCACTTTGAAGGTATAGGAAATAAGGGTCACTGGGATGGAATTAAAGAAGAAACTGTAAACGCAGCCTTGGCTTGGCGTGATAGTGAACATAAATACCAAAACCCTCAGGTGTTGACTTAATGTCTATGCAAGAAAAAGCCGAAAGGCTTTTGTTGGGGAAAAGAATAACAAAAATAGAATGGATGAGTAAGGAAGAAACAAAAACTATATTATGGAATTATAGTCCTGTGTGCATTCAATTAGAGGATGGCACTTGGATAATTCCACAATCTGATGATGAAGGAAATGAAGCAGGTGTTCTCACTATTTCTGTTCCTAAAAAGAATCATGAACATGATTTCTTAGTATTGGGAGTAGAAAGAAGGCTAAATAATAGTGCAAACAATAGTTGAAATAGCAGGATCTATTCTATGTTTGGGTGTAGGTATGGTATTATTTGCTTTTGGGCTTATGATGCTAACAGTATTTATATCAGAAGTATATAGACACTATTCAAAATGAACTGTCCTTATTGTGACAATAAAGTTGATCATCAGGTCTACCCTATTGGATTTGATCCTAAAGAAAATAAATGGGTCAATGAAGAGTCGACCTGGTGTGAGACTTGTGAAAGGGAGTTAGATAGTTGGGACTTTGAACCTGATTGGGATGAATTAGGAAAAGAAATGAGGTTAATGAATTGATACAAAAAACAAAATTGAAGAAAATATTCCATGAACATGATCTTCAGCTAACTGCATCAGCAGTAAATATGATAGATGACATTATAAAACGTAATGTAACTACTATGGCTATTAGATGTAAAGAAGGGAATGTTAAGCGACTTACTCCTGAATTAATGTGGGTTGCATTAGGAAGATTAGACCAAATGGCTTATTAGAATTATGAGTGTAAGAGCATACAGAATAATAAATATTGAATATGATAGAGAATCTTTTAATCTATGGCATGATAAAAATATCACCGATTGGCTTGATAAACATATCTGGAGAAAAGATCAAGATTCTGGATTCTGGAGTCAATTGGATGATGATGGTTGTGGTACTGTAGAAATTGAGGTATCTCTTTTAGAGAAAATGCTAAATGAACTAAAAGATATATCTTCATATACAAAAGACGCTATTAAAATAGACATAGAAGAAACAAAAAAAGAAGGCGATAACTATATTGTCTATGGATGCAATTGAGAAATTAATATCACATGAATTACGATTTTGTTCAGCAGACCCTTACTTAGAATGGCTTGTTAGGGCTATTGAAGAAGATGTTCCAGATAATTGGAACAATAAAGATAAATATCTTAAAGCTGCTTTAGCAAATGCTAAAGCTTATTTAAAAGCAAAAAAGGAATAAAATAATGGCACATGAAATAATGAATGATAATGCAATGTTATATGTTGGGGATGCACCCTGGCATGGACTTGGCACAAGGTTGGATATACCACCAAACACAGAAGAGGCTCTACAATTAGCGAAACTTGATTGGCAAGTATATAAAGCTGAAACAGATCTCACTTTAGATAAACCTATCTATCCTATGGATGATAGTGTGGAAATGTATACCGCTCATAAAACAGGATATTACTGTACTTATAGACTTGAGAATGGTTTGGTACCCATATTCTTAGGAAACGTATCTGAAAGATATGAAGTACTCCAAAATAGGGAGGCTTTTCAGCCTTTCGATGAAGTACTACTTGATAAAGGATATACATATGAAACAATGGGTGCTGTTAAAGATGGCAAAAAGATATGGATATTAGCTAAAGCCCCAGAATCCTTAATGATTGGTAATGATAAGGTTGATCCCTATGTATTGCTATTCAATAGCCACGATGGATCCACAGCAGTAGTTATGCGGCCTTCAGCTATTAGAGTAGTCTGTAACAACACTCTTAATCTTGCATTAAGCAAGAAAGGGTTTGAAATATCCATGAAACATACACAAGGTGTACGTGATAGATTGGGGCAGGTAACAAATATGCTACGTACAGCAGAAGGTAATTTGCAAGAAGCATATGATAGCTGGCAAAGAATGGTTGATTATGAAATCAATTATTTTGAGATGGTGAAATACTTTGAAGAAGTATCCCCTAAGCTCAAGAATCGTGGGATAGAAACATATAATCATATTACAGGTAGAAAATCTCCTGATTTTCAAACGAGAATCTTTGAGAAATTGGAAACAAATTTCATACATGGAAGAGGTAATAATGGTAAAAATCTATGGCATGCATATAATGCAGTCACAGAATATGTGGATCACGATAAAAACTACTCAGATTGGGTGAACTCTACACAGTTTGGGTCAGGTGCCGCATTCAAGGAAAACGCCTATAAAACGGCTGTTAAGTGGCTTGGTGAGGCTCCTACTCCTTCCATCCATACCCTAAACTAAGCTACTGATATATAAGTATTTAAGCTAAGGCGTTTAAAGTTATTGTTTAAATGCCTTAGTTTTTTTATATTCATAATAACATAAGGAGACTTAAATGAGAGTCTTGCTCTTTGATACAGAGAACGGATCTAAATCACTTGGATCCAAAGAAAAGATACAGGAAAACTTTGGTTATCCTGTCTTACGACCAACAAGTTGGAATGGATTCAACGCACTACTTGGTCAGATATATAAACAAGAAATAGTACAATCAGAAGTAAGTATTGGCGAGTTAAAAGTCAAAGAAAATCGTACTGTTTTAATTCCTAAAAATGGCACTGATGTAGGATGTATTGTATTAGATACATATACTGAACTTGTCAAAAAACACCAACGAGAGTTAAAAGGTAATTCTAAAACACTCTCACTACCAGGCTGGGGTGAACTCAAGAATGATATTGATATGTCATTAGAGATTGCCAACAAGCTCCCTTGTAATGTCGTATTTAATGTTCATGGAAAGATCATTGAAGATAGAGACTTGGGTGTCTTAAAGCTAATTCCTAACATAGAGGGATCATCAAAAGATGATCTTGGTAAATGGTTTGATTTTGTATTCTATGCTATAACAAGTACAGATGACAAAGGAAATCATATTTACTCATGGATCACCAAAAGAAGTGAACGCTATGATCATGCTAAGGATAGAACCAATCTACTCCCTGATACTATGCCTCAAGATTACGGAATGGTACTTGATGCTGCTGAGAAAAGTGGTTGGGATTCAGCTAAGATACTTGTTATAGGGTCACCTGGCTCTGGTAAAACATTTGCACTAAAAACGCTCACTAAAGGAGAGAAATAATGGCTATAAATGGTGAAACACCCTTAAAACAAGGGACATCTAATAAAGGATCTGGAAAAGGATATTACGTAAATGAACTGGTTGTAGAATCGGTTGAAGAACAAACCCCTACATGGTCTGATGCTAGCATAAGAGTAATTGCAATAGACCCCAGTAATGATTATAGGTATAATCTATTTATGAATAGCAAATTTGAAAAAGATAACCAAAATGGTAAGGTTATAGGATGGGCTTTTCCTGAAATTATACACCGATTCTTTAAAGCATGTGATGTACCTGTAGATGTATCAGACAATGGAACTATGGATACAAAAGCTATAAATACATGTGAGGGGAAACGATTCCTTGCAATTAGATATAGATCAAATGGGAAATATAAATACAATACTTGGAATAAAGTTAATTCTTTAAATGATGGAGCAGCTTCCTTAGAAGCTGAGTTTAAAATGGGATTAGAAGATGGCTTTCCAAAGGATTTTGATAAAAATCCCATTGAGTCTCTTAGTAATGGAGTGGTTTCTGAGGAAGATAATACTGATTTCCCCTTTGGAAATGCGAAAGAAGAAGCTACTGTTCAACTATGACAGTCCAATCCTTGATTTTGAAATGGATAAATCATCATGGAAATCATTTTGAATTTAGTTCTCATAATATAGAAGAAGATCTTAAAGAGTATGCAAAAAACTTCTGGAATGTGACCCATAATGGACAAACATATTCCCGTGAATGGCGAAACATAAGAAGTGAAGATATACTCTCTAATTTTGGACTAAGCATTGAAGAAAAGAAACATGGGAAAGAAAAAAGATGGAGAGTATACCTAAGTTCATAGAATTGGCAAATGGGCATGTAGGACAGCGAGGGGTAGTAATACCCCTCCTCTCTTTACAGAGCTATATAAAACCAGCTACCTTCAAACATGAATTATATAAATCATACTTTACTTTTGACAATGAATTGGTGGAACATTTTAAAGTGTTCAAGACCATCAAGAAATTCAGAGGTAAATATTATTTAGATAATATACTATTCGATATTGATAAAGGTGTAAACACTGAAAAACAATTAATCGAAAATGTACGTTTCTTCGTGGAAGAAGAATTAAAAAATAATTGGGAACTTCCTGAAGAATACATTCAGGTATGGTTTAGTGGAAATGGATTCCATGTGGTTATTCCAGAAATATTTGGATTTGAACCATCCAATGAATTACCTGCAATAGTCAAAGGAACTCTAAAGCACCACTTCCCTATTGCTGATGCAATATATGATGGAGCGAGATTAATAAGAGTTGGATATTCCTTCAATGCAAAATCAGGATTATTTAAAACTCCTATTAGCTTACGTGAACTATTTAATAATGATATAGAAAAAATAAAAGAATTGGCAAGCAGTGTTCGTACTGATTATGCCCATATTCCCTTTGAATCTGTAGAGCCTTATATGCAGAATATGATTATTGAACCTGAGAAAAAGGATGAAACAAATAATCGCACTAAGGTAAAAGATGACCCCTCTTCAATAGTAACCTGTGTACAACGGATATACAATGAAGGTGCTATGCAGGGATCTCGACATTTAAAGATGTTAAGAATGGCATCTTCATTCAGACGGCACGGAGTGCCTATGGATGGGACAATACAAATGTTGGTCAAATGGGCTGATACATTAGAACCTTATGAAGTAAAGCGTATGGTTGAAGATGTGTATAAACATGGTTACCAATATGGCTGTAATGATAGCATTATGAAAGAATACTGTGATCCTAAATGCATATTCTATAAGCGTAAAGATTATACATTAGAAGTCTTTAGTGCTGAAGAGATGGAAAAGAAGTTTCTTGGATTTGTTAGATCAGATTTTAGTAGTACTTCTTTCAATCTTGCAGATATGTATAATGCGAATGATTATTGGTTCTATCCTGGTGAATTGGCAATAGTAATGGGTGATACAGGTCTTGGAAAGACAGCTTTTGTCCAAAATATTGTAGCGAATCTCAAAAATATGTCTATACTATTTCTTTCATTAGAAGTACATGAGATCCTTATGTTTAGACGTTTTATTCAGATAGCAACTGGAAAATCAAAAGATGATGTGATTTCTCATTACAAAGAAAATACAAATACATTCTCCAGTACAATAAAACACATACAAATAATGTCTGTAGCTCCTGAGATAAAAGCCATTAATCAATTAGTTGCAGAAATGCAGCCTAATATAATGATCATAGATACTACTGATATGATTGAAGTCGAATATGTTAATGGTGATATAGAACGTACAAATAAAGTTATCAATGAACTAAAAAAGATAGCACAACAACAGAATATCATCATCATTGCCGTACATCATATCAATAAGGAATCAGCTAAGAATGGTAAAATTGACATCCATTCCGCAAAAGGCTCCAGTAATGTGTACCAGAAAGCAGATAAAGTCATTGCAATAGAAGGTCAAAGAAGTATGCCAAAAAGAACTATTTATTCTCTCAAAGCAAGAGATGAATCGTCCTTTGAACTAATATTTAACTTTGACCCTGTTAACTTTAGGTTTAATCAGTTAGGATAATATGTCAGATAACAAAACACCTGATCTAACGATCCATGATGTGATAAGAGTCTATTGGAGCCTTTTTAAGAAAGGGAACCTCAATTCTGAAATGGGTATCAATAGACTGAAGAAATTAGTAAAAGAAAACAATAGAACCACCAGAGTAATAAAAAACATTAGAAGGGAATTGGAATAATGAATACTATATCAGAAGAATCATCTCTCAGAACAAATGAGAGGGATGAAGAATATTGTGAAGATAACATAGCAGCGAATAGACTCCTCTGGCATGTTAAACAACTCGACAATGAACTGATAGAAAAAGAGAAAGAGAAAACTTCAATCATAGAAGAAACTAAAGAGTTCTATGATAGAAGCATTGCTAAAATAAAAGATAAACAGAGTTACTTACTTTTAAGATTGGAAGGTTACCTAAGAGGTACTGATCAGAAAAGAGTTACTTTACCTAATGGATCTATAAAGCTCCATAAACACACGGAATTTGTATACCCCGATGATACCACTCTTCTCAAATTTTCTGAAGAATTTGGACTTGAGTATACAACGACAACAATTAGCAAACCCTCAAAAACTAATATAAAGGAATTCATAAAACAAACTGGAGTGTCTCCAGAAGGTTTTGAAATGAAGGACACACTCAGGTTTAAATACGATGTCTAAAGTATTCATAGAAATAGAAAATGATATAGTTACAAGAGCAGACTCTGACATAAAAGATCTAACTGTAACAATAGTTGATTATGATAAAAGATTAGCTACAAAAGTAAATGGTGTCATAAATGATAATCCAATAATAGAAATAAAGTCAAATCTATTATTTACAAATATTAAGGAAATTAATGATTAAAATACGAAAACATATAGATCCAAAAACGAGTGGGATTGCTCTTGTTCTGTTTTGGATTCTATCATTGAATTTTATGCATAATACGATTGGAGGTAATCACCTATCCTTTGGGATAGGTGTAGGCCCTCTGGGTGTTTCTATGCAGCTACATTTATATGAGGTCATGCTACCTTGAACGGTAGAGCAAGTAAACGTAAAGGAAACACATTTGAGAGAGAATGTGTTAATCAAGCTAAAATCGAAGGGTTCGAGGCTAAAAGAGCTTATGCGAGTAATGGCCTAAGTTTGGGATATACTGAAGAAGTTGATGTATTAATTGATGGTATTCCAATACAGTGTAAAAGAAGAAAGAAAATTGCAAGATGGTTAAAACCACCCGTAGGGGCTGAGGCTGTGCTTGTACGAGAAGATCATGGTGAAACCTATCTAATACAACCCTATAAAGCTTGGTTGGCATCAAGAGGGGATACTATAAGTGATAGTAAATGAAACATATTTCAGAAGTATTAACTGATATGTGTATAGTTGAAAAAAACAGTCAAAATAAAGTATCCCCTAATAATATAAACGATATAGTTGCTAAAATGATAAAGCAACGTCTGGATGTAGGTCAAAAAAAGTATGGAAGTGATATGCCTATTGATGATGGAAGAGATTGGTTGAAGGAGGCCATAGAAGAAGTTTTAGACCTATCAGTATACTTAGCTGCATATTTAGTGCAGTTAAAGCAGCAAAGAAAGTAACTCCTCCTTATATGCTGTGATTGAACGGATTGGGGGGCGAAAGCCCCCTGATTCAAAGAATAAAATCTTCTATTTGGGTAGCCAATAATGGTGCATAGTGTTTCTCAGTAACAGTTACCGAACTATGACCTAATAGCTTACTAACATGATATATAGGTATACCATTCTTGATTAGATTCAATCCAAAAGTTCTTCGTAAGTCATGGAATCTTCCATTGTAGATCTCAAGTCTACGTATTTCCTTTTTAAATTTATGTGTAATATAATTTAACTTATAATCCCACAGTGTATCTTGTTCCATTAAGACGGCTTGAGCCTGTTTGTTCAATTTGATAAGGCGTAAACCTGTTTTACCATTAACTTCTATTCTATCAGCGTGTATCTGACTGACTAAGAGATGATTAATCTCTCCTCTTCTTGCTCCTGTATAATAAGAGAACCTAACAAATCTATTAAAATCCTCTGGCTGAACCCCAGTTGTTATTTTTTTTATCTCTGAGCTTGAAAAAACCCTTGTTCTTGGGATAGACCTCTGTTCCCTACCAGAATAAATAGGATGATTAGTCTTTATACCGTTCTTTAATCCCCAACTCACACACATATTGATTCTATTCTTATATATAGCCCTGGAATTAGGATTAGTGGGCATACCATTTTTTAAATACTGCCTTAAAGCTCTGTTATTCATATCAAAGGTAGCAGAACTCCATTCATGCTCAGAAGATAAATATATATCAACAAGTTGCTCAAAAGAATGAATCTTATATTCAAATCCCTCCCAATGATACTTAGTAATAGAGGGTATTAGTTGATTAGCTAACCGTTTAGCTGTATTTTTATTAGTTGTTTTTAAACAGCGTCTATAACGCTTTTTTTCTATAGTGATATTTAGATAGTAAACGCCATTACGAAGATAAAGTGAACTCATTTTTGTCTCCTATGTGTCTCATTGCAGTTAAGTGAGATCCTTAGAAAACATATTTATAGAGAGTCGGGGTGAGAGGATTTGAACCTCCGACCTCGTCGTCCCGAACGACGCTAAACTGAGAATCTCTTATACTGTAAACTTACACAAAGTCAGCATTAATTTGTCACTTATTTGTCACATACTTTCATTGACTTCTTTCTCTTTTCTATTCTTCACCATCAGTCTCTGGAGCTTATGTACTGGCATACCTGTCATATTCTCAATTAACATAGCTGGATTCTTTATAGTTCTTGCTCCATCTCGTACTAAACGACCAAATGGATAGTATGTATGTATATAAAAGCTTGCATATCTATCAAAATCACCATTAACCATTGTAGTGATAAGATTAAGAGGGTAACGAAGTATAGGAGCAGTGAAAGGCTGTAGCGGAGCGAAAGCCGTAGTCGGGAATTGACTAAAGAAAGCTCTTTCTCTTTCTCTCTCATCACCAAATAACCACTGAGCTGTATCCATAGCCCATGACATAGGTGGAGCCATTGCATACTCAAATATAGAACCTACGAATATGCCACCCATAGCAAGAGCAAACATATCCATAGTCACTAATCTTTGATAGCGTTTAAAAGCCTCTGTGCCAGGATTAAAGCCATATATTTTAGCTGTTTGATATACATGTCTCCTAAATTTTATAGAGTTCCAAGCAAAGGGTTGAAAGCGTGTCATCACCTTGCCAAGAGCAGTATTAGAATAATTAGTTCTAAAGGCTGAATGATATAAGAACTGAGTGGCTTCTACCCCCTTTTTACCAAAGTAAATAAGAGTAGGGTCATCCCATTTCATATTTTCAGACATGGGAAGTAAAGCTTCTCTTGCATTGAGATAATGAGCAAGAAAGGCATTCTGTCTTAACCATATTTCAGACTTCTGCATAAAAGATGCTGCTTTATCCATGACACTTTTTGTAATGCCATGCTCCTTACCCAATTCATATACAGATAATTTCATATCTTTATCAGATAAATCAGGATTACTCTTTCTCATGCCTGCTATTTTTTTAGCAATAGCATTTACAAAAGCTTTGTTCTGTGGTGTTCTAAAGGCTTTGTCTAATCCACCCTCAGTTTTATAGAAACTATCAATAACACCTATACTCTCAAGCCAAAGCCCAATGTTCTTCCTATTGTTCAAAGGAATCTTTTCAAGTCTACCTGTCTTTGGATTCTCAAGTTCAAAGAATGCATTCTGGAATACATTATTGAGTAAGTAAGAAGTATTATTTGCTTTTCGATAATGTCTCAAACCAGCACTGGAGATTGTATTCTCAGAACCACCCATAATATTACCGATAGAAGTCTTAAAGTGAGTTAGGAGTGTAATAAGCTCCCACTTAGCCTCTGCCATACCCCACCTATGAGCAAGACGTGCCAACGTCTGTTTCCGTATCTCTGGATTCTTAGGTAACTCCCCATAAAAAGGAATCTTACCATTTGTAAGTTTCTGTGATGCTTTGTCTAAAAACTTGACTACAGCTTCATCTGAATATAGTGAATAACCAGTACCATAAGCTTTTAGTCTATCTTCATCTTTTAGAAGATTTTTTAATTCTTTATCCATACGGGACTTATCAAGAGTGAGCCTATCTCTCGCTCTATTCATGGCCTGTTCTCTGGGTAAGTTATGCTCTTGCTGTATAAAATCAGCTTCCTTACTCAGCCCAGACATGAGTTCTTCTTGTATTTTAGAGGCACTCTCTCTTACTAATTCATCATCCTTATTAGAAAGCTTTCCTTTTGCTAAGTAAGCTCTTATTGCCTTACCCTTCTTAGGACTTATTCCATATATCTTCTCTGAAAAGAATGAAGGGTAACCCATAATGCGTTTTGTAATCTCAAGTATAAAGTCAGCCCATTGACCTGTACTCTCTCCTACAGGCTTTTTCTTAATAAATTCTTTAACAGCAAGCTTGGCTCTAATAGCAACAAGATCATTGAAGTATGCCCGCACCCATTCGTTGGTATAATCAGACAGCACATCTATATCATCTCTAAATTCAGGCAAAATAACCTCTCCACGTTTAAGAGATGAGCCTGGTCTTGTAAAAAGATTCAATCTGGTGGCTTCCTCCACATTCTTAGGTCTATGGAATAGCCATTCTATAGATTCTTCTCCCATAAGGCTATCATCTGATAAAGATCTCAACGCTATTCTCTCATGGCTCCGTTTCTGTTCAAGTATAGCACGCTCCATACCTTCCTGTTCAGTAATGTCTCCTTTTACCACTTTATCAAGAATGAATTTAGGTAATGGAATCCGTTTATTAAGGATAGCCTCTCGATAGTCAGCCTCCATTTCCTTTAATGCAGCTTCATTAATTTTTCTACTATGTTTTGTAGAGAACTGCCCACGTTGAGGAAAGTATGTTTCGTTACTGATCTCTCCTATGGTTGGTATTGGATGGAGTAAGTTGCCTTCCTTATCCTTCTTGGTGCGATAGTTGTGTCTAAAATTAGGGGCATTTGCATCTTTAAGTGTACCCTCCCTAACCATTAACTCAACTATATCCTCAAGATTCATTTCATAACGAATACGCTGAACCGCATTCCAACCCTCAATCTGTACTTTAGAGAATGGAGTCTCTTTCATAACTGGCTTTAAAACTTTAATAATAAAAGATTTCTTCATCCTTTTAGTAATTGGATCTATGACACTACTCTCATCGTAAGGTTTATGCACTACCTTGTCAGACATATCCTTGAAATACTTTCTTGCATCTGATTTTATACGCTGCACGAGTTGAACTGCTGTCACATCTTTCATATTCCCATTTTCGTCTGGTATACGATACTTTTTCTTTTCTTTAAGAAGTTTATCCCACTTAGGCTTAACCTCAGCCCATCTATCCATATATCTTTTAAGTGACAATTTCCTCGCTTCATCACTTGAGTATTTCCTTCCGTCACCCCTCCTTGTCATTTGCCTTACTGCAATAGAGAATAATTCATTCCCATTTTCTACATTAGCGAGATACTGAAACTGTTTAGTCTTTTTATCTTCATATAATTCAGTAAACTTATTTATATGATTCTGGCTATGAAAAGCAGTCCTCTGAACAACACCAATAGTACTCATCGGAACTTTAGTTGTAGTTACAATTAATGAGCCATCAGGACGCAATACTGGAGTCCCATCTTTCTCCATTGGTTTAAAATCGGATGATAAAAGTAATTCGTTAAGTCTTCCATAAAATAAATAATGGAAAGCTTTCCGCATTGGTAGATCACCCTTTTTATACTTTTTAAATAAAAGCCCTCGCTCCACATGACTTATATATCTATTAAAGTTTGCTACATCACTAAAGGTGATAATCTCCATTGACTTACCAATAATCTCATTCTCAGAAGTAATGCCAGGGAATACCTCATGCATTTGGTTCTCAAGATTATATTTTTTAATATTTGATACAAATTTCTTCACATGAGCAGACTGTTCATCTGTAACATTTACATCATAACCCTTTTTAACAACCTCTTCATAATTTATTTCTGGAATCTTCTGTATAATTACTTCAGCATTTATTTGTGAATCCAAAGGTGCTACTGTAGGCTCAGGGTCTGATGCCTTATTCTGGATTGGCTCTGGAGGTTCAGCAGCAACACGCCCCTTTATATATTTCCCCATACCTTTTCTGAATATATCTATATAGGCATCTTTTACTTCACCTGGAATTTGTTTTGAATCCCATCCAATGTTATTACGAGTAGTCTGACTAAAAGCTTTCTTTAATTGATATTTACGATCTATAAGAATCTTTTTAGAGATCTGAATATCTTCCATTTCGCTTTCTCCAAGATTATCCAAATGCCAATCAAGTTTATCCATCTCTGACTTAAAGGCTTTATGTTCTGCTAAATCTTGATTCTTTAAAGGACTGAGTATATAAGCTTCAAAATATCTTTTTAAAGTACCAACAGGTAAACCAATAGCTGACTCCATAGATGCGAGATTGTCATTTATTCTCACAATCTCTTTATCAATAAGAACCTGTTTGTCCTTCATTGATATGCCAACCTTTTTGCCTTGTCTACGCCCGTGTAATGATTGATTCTTTAAATTGGTAGCATCCTCCGCTATCCCCGATAGTATATCAAAACCCTCTTCCCTTGTGCCTCCCACGTTTTCAACAGCATCTACGATGCGTTTGCCAAGAGGTACTATTAATTCTTTTGTTATAAGATAATCGGAAAAGTCATTTACAAGGTATACAATGTCTTGACTTGTTTTATCATTATAGAGGTCAAGCTTCACCCTACCAGCATATTTAAGAAACTCAGAACCATCCTTAAAATCACCCTGTCTATTCTGTAATGCTAATTCCTTTGCTGCTTTATCTATATTAAGCTTAGACATGGGATCCAATACAGCTTCTGGTAAGCTAACTTCTTTGGTTATTTCTGCAAGCATACCTTCAAACTGTACGTCTGAATGATTGAAAGCCCTGATCGCATCAAACATTTCCTTTACAGTATGAGATCGGTTCTCTTTAAAATTATACCCAAACAATTTATTGTTTAGATCCGTCAGGCGTTTGTACTCAGTCTTAAACAGATCATTGTACTTAGCTACTCTTGTCTTACCATTTTCATTGGTAAATGTAGCTTTAAAGGCATTCTCAAATAACATCTGCTGTAGCTCTTTACCAGAGGACATCTTTATATAATTGGCTGCGTCAGCAGCCCTGTTCTGAGCATTAGTCCCAAGGTATCTAAAGAAATCCCCCTGTACTACTTCACCCTTATGTTTTCTTACTTCCAAGTCTATCTTACCATTACTATGCTTCATGGTCATTTTACCGCCTTCACGGATAACTGTAGAAAGTAACGACTGGAGCATATTACTGGTATTCACAGAGATACCCATATTCTTATTGCCCTCATAAGCACCTTTTGCCACCGCCATACGCATGGTAGACATGAACTGTGAAGATGGGGAATGGAATAGACTATACGCATCTGTATTGGTATCTATTTTAAAATATCTCTTATCTAAACTTCTGTCTTTTAAGTCTTTAGATCTACCTTTGCTATCCTTTAAGTCATCTTTATTATCCTTGAAAGACTTTATAACCTCTTTAGGAAACCCATGATAAAAGAAAGCACCGTCTGCATCATTGTCAGCACCACCAAAGTTAAACTTATCCTCAGGATGCAACAGTACTCCATATCCTTTCTCATCAATGAATCCTTTGAATTTTAAGCTTCTAATACCTGAAGGTGAAGTTACTGGAACACGCCCACCAAAGAACGAGAGAGAATCCTCGTAGGCTTCCACATTGTGTCCAGCTTCCTTCGCCTTCAAGTAACTATCCCACAACTCTCCCCTTGTGGTTTCATTTCCCTGGAATAATACCTTATCGCTTCTACGAGAAGATTCTAAATAGAACTCACCAGGCTGCACATTATATTTCTCTATATGCTCAAGTGTATTATTTATAAATCTTGTATATCCTGAATACTTCCATTTTGGCTTATATGTTCTATCTATTAAGTAATTACCTACAGCCTTCTCTACTCCCAATCTAATATCAGGCATCATCCAGATAGCAAAATCATAATCACCACGTTCAAGTGTTTCCTGTAGTCTTGTAAGATCGGAATATTCTTGAGATCGGCTTTCAGCCTCTTTGACCTCACTCACATTATGAGAAAACCACTTATCTTCTTGACCTCTTCTAAATATATATTTTAGAATATCAGAAGCCATTTTACTCTCTGAATTTTGGAATATAATAGTTGCTATATTATTTGAGGATATTGCATCAGGGTTTATTCCTTTAGTACCCTCACCTTGGTTAATAACGCCTTCTACGTATACTTTTTCCCCACTTACATATTTATTAATCTCTCTATTAACTACCTCATCACCCATTACAGTGGGTCTATAAATCTTTTCTACTGCTACTTCAAGTGGATCTGTATACTCGCCAGTTTCCTTATCAACAACCGTTGGCATTTGATCACGATTCATCATACCTGATAATTGCTTCACAACCCGTTGATTCCCACCCATTTTAGATCTACTATCATAAATAGATGTATTTACCTTAAACTCTTCTGGCAGCTCACCATAAGTTTCTGGGGTCTTAGAACCCTTACCTTTCAATCTCCATACACCGTTCTTTACAGAATAGTCATATGATTGCCTTTTAGAATCGACTTTAACACCAGATCTAAATATGACACGCTTAACGCCAAGCCTGTCCATAAACTTAGTCATAGCTTCAGTAGCTCTAAATACACCCACTTTATCAAGTTGTAGACCATATTTTGGATCTCTGATATTATGGACAGATTTAATAAACCCCGATTCTTTATCTGATGCGAATCTGTCTATTACCTTGTCGAACAGATCAGGATGCAAATGCTCTCCACCATCGGTATCGGAATCAAAGAATCGTTTCTTCCCATTACTGTCTATGAATGAATCTCCCCTTGCACCATTGAGGATGATATATGGTATTTTCCCCTCCTCATTGACGACTCCCTCCAAATTAGTATCTTTAAGGTTGTACTCAGAACCTCTACTCAAGGGGACACGTTTGTTTCTATCTATAACATTGCTATAAGATTTCATAGTCTCAGCAAAGCTGAGTCCAGTCTCATCCATTGCATAGAGGATGTTAGACAACACCTTCTCTTCATGTATAAGAGTATAATGTTTTATATTCTCTTCGGTAGTAGCACCTAATCGTTTTAATTCTAATTTTTGATCAAGTTTAAATACCCTGTAAGCATAAGGGTCTTCTTTAAGTAGCATAGGAAGGAAGTCTTTTTTAAAGTCCATTCTATCCACATCCCTATGCATCTTTCTTGCAATAAGAATGCCTTTATCTTTTGAGCCTTCGTATATATAATATCCATCTTTTTGTAAATCATACTCAAGATCACGCCACTGTTTCTCTCCCATTGCTGGCTTAGGTTCTACCCATTGCCCCGATCTCTCATCTGTAAAACCAATCTCATCATCAAATATCTTATATTCTTTATCAAATACTTTTACTTTCTTACCATCTTTAGTTTTATATAAAGGCTTATAGATGCGATTTATGGTTACATCAATGCCTCCTCCAAACTGTTTAGTGGCTTCTGTAGCTGGTCCACGTTCATTATCCTTTACAAAACCTTCTCCGATGACATACGACCTTACAGGTCTATTTGTGTTCTGTTGAAAATTATTCAGATATGTCTTTATTGATCTCTCAAATCCTCTGGGTCTGGTAGAGTCGGGACTGTATTCATTTAAAGCTTTGCTAAAGGCAGCATAATTCCCACCACTCTCATCTACCATACGATAGAGATCATCACGTATCTCAGTTTGAGACAGTTTCGACTTTTCTCTAATATGTGGTGTCAAATAATCCAGAACATTATTATAAGCTATAATATCGTCACCCAAGTCAGTAGTCTCGGTAACTCTTTCAAAGGTTTCTTCTTTAGTCTGTAAGGCGGGCTTAGTTTCTACAGGATGTGGTGTCAAATAATCCAGAACATTATTATAAGCTATAATATCGTCACCCAAGTCAGTAGTCTCGGTAACTCTTTCAAAGGTTTCTTCTTTAGTCTGTAAGGCGGGCTTAGTTTCTACAGGTTTTGTCTCTTGTGGTGTTACTTCACCTCGCAAGGCTTCCTTGAACTTATCTATACCATGTCTCTTAATTCTATCCAAAGAAGATTCTATAGCACTTTTCATTGTGGTGGAACCCTGTGCCGAAACTGATTTCCCTGAGGTTGCCTCAGTTACAACCCAGTTTTTATCATTTTTCCATACAAAGAAATCATATTCTGGTAATATATCTAATTCTACTGGTTTACCGCTCACTCTTCTCTTGCCAGTATCAGTATGGATTAAGTATTCACTGTACCCCTTTTTGTGACTTAGAGTTTCATTGGGGTTAGCAATATTTATACCCTCATTAGCTTTTACTGGAGGAGCTTCTTGAGTGGGGGGTTTTCCTAAAATATCACTTATTTTATTAAATGCTATTTTATAAGTATGGTTAGTTTTTACTACTATCCCCGTATCATATGATAATCCAAGCCTCTTCTGAGAAGCTTCGACTGCTCCATAAACCATATCAAACGCCATTGCTTTATCATAATCTTTATCCAATAAAGAAAAGATTACCTTATTATTTTTAGTATCAAAATCAATCTTAACAGAGGTGTCTTCTCTTACCCCCCAATTAAATCGTGCATCATTATAGGCTTGTTTATTAGATAGTTCACTAAATTCACCAAGGTGAGTTCTTGCCGCTCCTTCTTCTAATCCAGCTAAATCCAAATTTTTATCTGCTCTTGTAAACAACTGCATCCCATCCCAATATGCCTTTTCTACATCAGATGGTTTCACTTTTACATCAGTCATCCCATATGGAGTCTCTACTAATTCAGATTCTATCTCTTCCTTTTTTGAAATAAATAATTTTTCTAATCCTTCTTTAACAGTATTTACATCTCCTTTTGGAGCTTCTTTAGTAGGGGTCTTAGTTGCTTTTTCAATTGGATAGAATATTTCTTTATATCTTGTTTCTAATTCAGGTCTATCCTCCAGAATAACAGGCACTTTTAATTTATCCGCTATTTTTTGGGAGTTAATCCGTTCTTTCTCCCTGTTAAGTGCAGCCTCTTTTTTCATCATTTCTATTGATAAGAGTCTATCTCTTGCAGGTGTCCATGTTGGTTCATTCTGTGCAAGACCCCCCACCAAATAATGGTCAAGCTCTACAGTAGTTTTTCTCTCAATCCGCTTTAACCCTGATTTGCTATCGAGGGGGATGTCTTTACTTGATATATACTCCGATTCGTCTGCTCGTTGCCCTTTTGTGAGACTTAATAGCTTCCTGTCAAATACAATCCTGTCCACATCGTTAAATTTACCAGACCAATCTTTAAGGGCACTTAGGTAGACTCCCTTTACATCGTTTTCAATCTCAGGGTCAGAAGCTTTGAGTTTTTTGTCCCCCACAACTTTCATTATACGATTAGTTACATGGTATATTTCATCCGTAGTCTCTGTGAGGTTTGATTCAAATCCTACTGATTGTTCGGTTTGAGACTGATCAGACTTAGCTTTCTCAAAAGGCTTAAACCAATCCGCATATCTTTCAGTAACCCTTTCCTTTTGTTCAGAGCTTAACTTATCCCACCATTCTAAATCTTTTTGTGTCCCTTTTTTATTTTGCACACGTTGGAACGCTGCTGCCGTTTTCTTAGAAAGGCCCCAGTCTAATACTTGTTTAGCGTTGATAAAATTCTCAGCAAGAGAATTAATATCGTAAATAGGCCCCATAGATGTATCACTGTGTATCTCACGCCATCTGTCTTCAGATTGTTTCCTGATAGAGTCAAGATATTTTCCCCATGTGTCTTTGAGTTTGCTTTTTGTGAAGCCTTTAGTAGTATTAATAGAATCCATAAATTCGTCAAAAGTGGGGATCTTTTTTATCTTAAGTCCCTTCATGTGAGATTCAATATCACTATACATGCTTTTTAGTTCAGATAATGTAGGAACATATTGTTCTTCTTCAACAGTGCTTGGTCTTTTATAGGGGCGTTGATATTTTGTTGCCCATTGTTCACCAAACATCTCAGACGGTTTATATTTTACAGTTTCGACATGATAAGATCCTTTTGGAATTTTTATAGGACTATCAGAAACAATTCTTACTTCACCCTTTAATCCTTCAGCTAGAGTCTCTTGTCCCGCAAGAGTTTCTTTCGATTCTATAATTTTATCTAGTGCATCTTTATTTATTTTAATTAGCGAATAATCTACCCCCTCTCTTTCCCCATATTGTATAGCTTGATTTACATCGTCTGTAACAGATGTCCCTCTCCCCTTCCCAGGAAAATGGCGTTCAAACATATCATCTTTTATACTTGTTAGAACCAAATTCCCTTCACTGTCAATAGTTGGTTTTCTTGATTGTGCCCTATAATATTTATCCCCCACTTGAGACTGATCAGACTTAGTTTTTTTAGGCACCTCAACTCTCAGTTTTTCAAGTACCCGTTTTGCATCATCATCATGAGCTTTCTTGTGCGAAGCTATCGTATCTTTACTACTTCCCAGATGATTTAGAGCTTTTTCCTTCTCAGCCCACTCCTTTTCTAGCTTTAATTCCTCTTGTTTAAATTCCTTAGCAGTAAGCTTTCT
>Ga0080013_1002805_pt1 | contig 19587 bp, 31 predicted proteins | sample ETNvirenome_6_85_FD_69236 | JGI IMG/M metagenome (GOLD analysis project Ga0080013, IMG submission 69236) | Marine viral communities from the Pacific Ocean - ETNP_6_85 (SPADES assembly) (version 2) | ecosystem: Environmental > Aquatic > Marine > Oceanic | place: Pacific Ocean | collected 2013-06-19 | reverse complement strand
ATGTAGCTAAAAGAGTAGCTAAAGCAACAAATACCATAATAAAAATCTTTAAATGTGAATTAGCTGATAACAGTGATGATGTGATAGTTCAAGCCGTAAGAGATGTTGGTCAAAGAGGTGAATTTATAGGTGAATAACAACCCCTTTCACATAATACTAGTTATGCCGAAGCCTAGACAGATTGAAATGGCACTAGGGTCTCATTCGATATAAAGAGACAACGGGAATATAATAAAACGACGGGGCTTGGTACTTTGTATCGTACTTGAAAGATATGAAGAACGTGAATTAACACCAGAAGTACTCGAGGACAGCCAAGCCCTATCCCATTAATATAATAAATAATTAAATAGGAGAAGTAATAATGTATAAACATCACAGAACAGAGAAAGAAAAAATTATTCAATCTATAATTGCAAGTGTATTCTCATTTATGTCAATAGTATTAGCTATTATAGCTGTTACTGTTATTCTTCAAATCATAACTAGGAGTTAATATGCCACATAAAGAAGCAAAGTCTAACAAACGTAAAAGAATATTATTAAATAAAAAATTAAATAGTCAAGGCAGAACAGCTGCTCAGATTGCAGCTAGGAAGCGTAAACTAGAAAGAAGAGAGCAATGATTATGAAACTTAAATCAAAAGATGAAGTAATTGTTAAATTAATAGAAAAAATGGAAGAGCATGAAGAAGTTACTACTAAAGTTTTAACGGTGAAAGATTCTAATATGTTACAAGGTTATTCAGAAAAGCTATTCATAACAAATGGTGAAGTAGAAATGTTAAAATGGGTATTAGGTATTCCACAAGATTATACAGGAGGAGAAATTGATGATGAATGAATTCGTAACAATACCAGCTATAATGTTTATAGTGATGGTAGGATTTATAATATTTTTAATAGCATTTAATTTCTATCTATTCTATAAGTGGGGAAAATCTCTTGAAGAGTTGGATTATATAGAGAAAGTATTAAGAAAGACTTCATTAAAAGATTATCTTAATGAGGATGAATGGAGATATGGAATATATAGGAAAAGAAAATAATAACAAGGAGAAACAATATGTCAGTTCAAATAACTAAGGAAGATTTCTTAGAGTATAAAGAAGTACAAGAGAGTGGTGAGTTTAATATGTTTGACCCTAGAGCAAGAGAGGAGACATCATTAAGCAAAGACCAATGGCTTAGAATTATAAAAGAATATAAAAAACTAGATGAAGCATGGGGTAAAGATAATGAAGAAACCAAATAAAAGAAAAGAACCTAGAAGATATAGATTAAACAATGTATCAATGAGAGAAATTAAAGATAAGTATCCAGATAAAATTGTTGATGCTTATACTGAAGGCGGAAGATTAGTATTACAACTAGACACTTGTAGAATAAAGTTTGATGAAAGAGTTAAGCAAAGATTTGGTGATAGATATGGAGCGATTCATACAGGCAAACTAGTAGAGAGTACTTGATTTTCTGAGTAGAATTTTGTAAATTAAAATAGTGTAAAGGAGGTTATTGTTGAAGTTAGAGTTATCAAAGATATATAATGATTATCTGTCTGAAATAGAATCAGATAACAAATCCAAGTACAAAGAGAAGAATCCAGGAAAGTATTATAGAGCCTCATCAGCAGGTCATTGTTTCAAAAAGCATTGGTATTCTATCAATGGATATGAAGGCAAAGAAATAGATGAGAAAAGTAAAAGACTTCTCAGACTTGGTACAATAGTACATGAAGATATTCAAAAAGCAATAGAGTGGGATAATAAAAGAACTTATGAAGTAGAGTTACCTGAAGGAGCTCAACGACAATTTGGATACACATCACATGTAGAATATGCAGTAGTAATAGAAGAATTAAATGTTATGGGTAGTGCTGATATAGTTGTTATTGAAGATGCAGAATCAGCCTGTGTTGTTGATATTAAAACTACTCATTCATATAAGTGGAAGATGATGTTCGGAAGAAATAGAGAACCAAAGCCAAGTAGAATGTATGAGTTGCAATTAGGTACTTATGCTTTAGGTGTATGTCACCAAGAAGATATTGTCCCAGAGAATATATCTATGTATTTAATGTATTATAAAAAAGATGATAGTCTTATGAAACCAGTAGAAGTTAATAATGCATGGATGGATAACGCTGCTGAGTATTGGATATCATTAAAAGAAACATTAGACATGGTTAAAGATGAATCAGACTTACCAAGAGATACATTTAATGTTCCAGTTGAACAATGGGAATGTAGATATTGTCAGTTTGAACCAATCTGTAACTAGAGGAGAAATAATGAAAGTAAAAGAATTAATGTGGATTCTTACTACATTAGATAAAAATGCTGTAATAGATATATCTAGTGATGAAGAAGGAAATAGATATGGAGATATTGATAATGGAGTAGCTGAAGGAAAATTAGTTAGTGGTGAAAAAGTATATAGTCTCTATCCTATGTCATCAGAAGACCCAGAAGATAGATATCTTGAAAATTATAAAGATATTAAAAAGGATATAATATGACAGATATAACTATGGAAGAAGCATCTGAGTTTGTATTTCACAAATGCGAAGATGAAACTGTAAATAATTTAATGAATAAACTATCTAATAGAGCTATTAATTCAAATGCAAAACATGGCAACACAATCAATAATGTTAAGAAGACAACCAAACAATGGGTTGTTGAAGCATTGGAAGAGTCTATGGATATGTCAGTTTATTTACAAAGATTATTAGAAAAATTAGAGAAAGAGGAAATTAATGAACGAATTGACGTTAATAGAAAACGGCTCCCTAACTGCGGTTAGTGAAGCATTAAATAATATTACTAAACATCATAAGAAAGTTAGTGATATTAAAACACCTAAACCTTTTGTTAAACAAAAGATGGGTATGGATTATGTAGAATACTCTTATATGAGAGAGATTGCAGATAAACATTATCCTGGTTGGAGTTGGACTGTAATTAAAACAGAGTTTGCTGGTACAGAAGCTTATGTAGTACATGGTAGATTGAAGTGGTTTGATAATGGAGTATGGAGAGAAGGTGATTCTACAGCCGCTCATAGAGTTCAAAAGAAACGTGGTAGCGATAATTATGTAGACTTAGGTAATGATATTAAAGCAGCTAATACTGATTGTATCAAGAAAGCCTTTAATATGTATATGAATATTGCTGATGATGTATATCGTAATCAAGTAGAAGACCCTGAATTAGATGATAAGCAATTAGAAATTATTACAGATTTATCAAAGATAGCAAATCGTGAGAAAGAAATAATGGAAAAAGTAGAGAATGGTGACATCAATGCATTTAATTATAAAGCTGCTGTTGCCAAATTAGAAAGGCTTGCTAAGTGAGTGAATATTGGTTAGAAGAGGGTTACTCAATGAATGAGTATTATCAAGAAATGTATGAACAAAGGATAAAGAATATGAATAGTTCTTATGATGAAAATATATTAGTGCCAGGTTCTCAATATACAGTAGGTACTAATGATGGTAAAGAGTTTAAGAAAGTAGCATATATTGGACTTAAACAATTAAATGGAAAGCCAATGATGGTTTTCAAAACTATGGAAGATAAGCAGGTAACTGTTAATCCTAGTTTTCATAGTTTTATAATAGAAGAAGAAACCGAAATGAATCCTGTTGCTTATGAGCAATCAGGGTGGAATAAGGAGTAATAATGGGAAAACTAACAGTAGCAGATGCTAACGAGTTGCTAGAAAAAGGAGTCATCACCAAAGAAACTTTAACGAAGATGCAAAATGATGGTCTTGTTTCGACAAGAAGTAAATCTGCTGAAAGATATATTGAGTCTTCTAATGGAAGTTGGGTAACACCAATATTCTATTACAGAGGGCTAGGTGATGGCAAGTATACTCAAAAGATGACTGAACTCAGAACAGAGGTTAACAAAGTCATAGAGAAGTATACAGTAACTAAGCATGAAGTAGTAAATACAGAAACAAAAACAAAGAAAAATAATAAAGGAAAGAATGGAAAATGATTGAAACTAAGACAACTTTTAATGAGACAACTGATGGATTTACACCAAGTCCAGAAGGAGTGTATCCTTGTCATGTAGTAGCTGTTGATTCGAGAGAATACAACGGTAATAAAGTATTTAACTTCCAGTTTAAAGTAGCTGATGAAGTTGAAAAACTTGAACTACCTACAATGGAAAGTGATGGCAACGGATGGTATACAGTTAAAGTAGATAAAGATGGTAAAACTGTTGTTCAGAGCGGTAAGCCTTTTGCTGGTAGGAAATTCTTTAGTAAAGGTGTATGGTTTACACCAGAGCCTGTTAAAGAAGAAAGATGGAAGAATAGAACATACAAAGAGTTTTGTGAAAACTTAGGTGTTATATTTAGAACAGAAGGTGATGAAGTATGCTTAGATGAAGTTGAAGCATCAGATGTAGTAGGAAAACCTTGTCTAGCTAAAGTCTCAATGAATGAGTACGAAACTAGAGATGGTGAAACTAAAAGAACTATGCAAGTATTTAGCGTAACGCCATGGAAAGATGGTGTTGCACTATCAGCTGATGAAGTTGAAGAAGACTTGCCCTTCTAGTTAAATTATGTATGGCTATGAAAATTTGATAATTGACTTGGGTTGGATGCACTAAGTTTAATTAGGTTGGATTAGCCATACTATTTTATATAAAAGAAAGAAGTATTATGAAAGCAACACAAATTATAGCAAAGAGAAAATCTTTATGTCCTGGATGCTCTCAAAACATATTTCCAGGAGTTCCATGTAAAGTGTATAATGACAAATGGTATCATGTAGAATGTTGGCAAGAGATGTGGGATAAGATTGCAGAAGAAAAAGATGAAAATAAAATAATGGAAGTTAAGAGAACTGATAAATATTTAGATATGGAAGTAAAGCAAGAAGAAAATGCTAACGAATTAAGAACAATAGTTCTTCAAATAGAAATATTAACTGGTAGAGTAAGAGAAATAGCAAAGGAGATGGGCTCATGGTAGAATTTTTTGCATACATATTTTTAATGATATTAGTTTATATTGGTTTATTCTTAGCAGCTAAAACTCAATTTGATAAAAATAGGAGGGAACATGAAAAGAAAATCTTATGAAAGAAATAGAGGCTTTATGCCTGGTTTTAAACAGAAACCATTAAAGAAGAGAACATATGAAACTATGTATCCAACTGTTACAAATGTAGAAGATAAGATAAAATTACTATTAGTTATGTCTGGATATGATAGAGATAAAATATCATTCAGAGGAAATAATGATAATCGTGAATTAAGATACGGTTATTGGGAATGTATAAAAAAGAAAGATATTGAGTATGTTGAAACATTTAGTGGCGTTAAATTTATGCCCTTTTCTACAGAAGATGATGACTGTGGAGAGTTAACAACATACCCATTTAAGGAGATTAAAAATGCAAGACCAAGGCACGGCGCTGATTAAATTTTCAGAATCAGAAATAGAATGTTTAGTAAATAGTTTATATATAACAACAAGCTTAAAAGTACCAACTGAAAATAATGGTAACTGGAAAAAACCTTATGAAATGTTGTTAAAAGAAGTAGAAGGTATTAATTATCAACTTAAAGAAAAGAAAAGGGATTATATCAATGATACAAAAATTACATACCAACAAGAAGAATCAAGGTGTGAAGTCTGCGAAGATTAACTCATTAGCAAAGAAAGCTTTAAAGAATAGCTTTAAGGCAAAACCAGCACCAGGTAAAAAATATTTACAAGACTTAGAAATTGGCTCAGTATTTAAAGTATTTCTACTTACTGGAATACTAGTTGAGACAACACCTACAGCAGCCAAAGTAATAATAATAGATTCTAAACATCCTGATAGTGATAATGATTACTACTTAGGTAAGCAATCTATTGCTCTAACAACAGAAGTAACAGAGGTAAATCTTTGAAACAAAAACATAATAACCATAAAGAATGGTCTCTAGGTTGGAATTATAAAAAAGATGCTCCATATGATAAACAATGGCAAAAAGATAGAAGAGAGTTATTTGCTGAAGCTGGTAATGGATGGTGGAGAGTTGCAGGAACAAGACTTTTTAGAGAGCATATGGAAAAAATAAAAAAAGAAAGGGAAGAAAATGGGAACTAGAAGTTTAACAGTATTCAATGACTCATGGGAAGATGAAGAGATAGTTGTATTTTATAGACAATTTGATGGTTATCCTGCGGGTCATGGAACTGAATTACTTAATTTCTTAAGAGATATGCGCATAGTAAATGGAATGAATAGTGAAAACATGAAATTGAAAATATCTAATGGAATGGACTGTTTAGCTGCTCAAATAGTTGCACATTTTAAAGAAGGTCCAGGTGATTTTTACTTACATAAAGCTGGAACAAGAGATGTTGGTGAAGAATATATATATACATTGTATACCAAAAACAATAAGTTGCAAATAAAAGTTGAAGATACATATGAAGATGAAGATACTGGTAAGAAAGGTCATGAATTATTTAATAGTAATATAGAAGATTATAGAAAATGGATAAATGAAGAATGGACTTAATTAAAAATGATAAATATTGAAAAAATAGAAATAAATAAATGCTTTAATAAGCCTTGTGATAAAAGAGCTTTGTACCAATTCACAGATGCTAAAGAAGTGGAAGTAAATATATCATATGCTAATGGTGATGAAGATACAACTCAATCTAGCTATGAAACAGTTACTCTTGGGTACTCATGTGAACATTGTGTAGAAGAAGTTAACAAAACGTTAAATAAATTATACAAAAAGTAAATGTTTTGTGTATAGGCTAGGTATTGCCAATAGGTAAGCGGAGTTATCTATGCTATGGCTCTAGCCTATTTTTATTAATAATATGAAAGGAGATTGACATGGGAGATATGTCATGGCTAAGTTATCTTGTAACAAATGGTTCAAGAAAAGAGTTAGAAGATTTCTTAAAAGATAAAGGTTTTAGAAAGCCTAAGTTTGCAGCTGAACAGTTCTTGAAAGCTCAGACAGAAATAGAACAAGATACTAAGAGAAAAAGGAATGAAGAAAAAGCATAATCTTAAATGTCCATGTTGCGGATATGTATACAATCAAACATACAATCCAACAAGAGAAATAGAAAGATTAATAACAAAAAGAAGTAAAGGTTTGAAGTCAGACCTCAGAAAAGTATTCATGCTTATAAATAAGAATGTTCCAGCCGATAGAGATAGAGACTTACAATACAAATTCTTACAAGCAATATCTAATATTGATTCCAGAACAATTAAATGGGCTATTAATAGATATGTAATGAGTAATTATCATTTAAGTGGTAAAGGATTATCATATTTGAAGAATATAATTCTTAATCACCATAAGAATGCTAAAACAATTTCTGAAAATGAAAGAAAATCAAGAGGTATATCACCTCAAATTGTAAAATTAAAAAAGGAAGGAAAAGATAATGATTGAACAAACATTATTTCCAGTAAAAGAAGTTCCAGCTATTTGTAATCAGCCTTTAAATGATGAAGAAGTTATACCAAGTGGATACAAATTTATAGTAAGGGAAGATACTAATAAAGTACTTAGTTGTATGACCAATGATTATAAGTTGGTAGATAATAAAAGAATTATTGATACAGCTACACCAATATTAAAACAACATAAAGCAGAATTAAAAGAAGCTGTTTCATTAGGAGATGGACAAAAAACTATTTGGAAGTGGATTATTCCTGATGTTAAAATGGAAGTATCAAAAGGTGATTTAATGAACCCTGAAATTATAATTAAGAATAGTTATGATGGTTCTATGCAAGTACATATACTTTCTGGAGCTTTTAGATTAGTATGTAGTAACGGTATGATAATTGGAAACGTTATTGATAACCATAATTACAGACATAATATTAACAGTTTAAATATAGATAACTTAGATGAAAGTATTGAAAGAACTATTATACAAGCAAGAAAAGTAGCAGAAGAATTTCCAGTATTAAAAGATAATAAATTGAAACAGAAGCATATAATGGAATTAGTTAAACTATTCCCTTCCACAATGAGTGAGTTTATTACTCAATACCTAGTTGCAAACAAGCCAAAAGATTACTGGGATTTATTTAATTGTGCTACATATCTAACATCACATAAGATGAATAGAAAGTATAACACTACACATAAAATAGAATCTCAGATATATCCAAGTATAACAAGATGGGCTAAGTCTTAGTGGATACTAATTGTCCAGTTGTAATCCCCTATTATGGTGGTAAATTTACAATGAGTAAAAGACTTATTGGAATGATGCCAGCACATAATAGGTATATAGAAGTGTTTGCAGGTGGAGCGTCAATGTTTTTCAGAAAGAAAAAGGCTGATTGGAATGTACTGAATGACCTTGATAATGACATAGTAAATCTGTATATTTGTGTACTTAAGGAGTTTGAAGAACTTACGGAACATATCTATTGGTATCCTAGAAGTAGAACATTATTTGATGACTTTAAAGAAAAGATAAAAGATAGTAAGATTAAAATACCAGACCCTGAGAGAGCTGCTCAATATTTCTTTATCGTTAGAAATTCATTTAACAATATGTTAGGTGGCGTTTTCTCTAAAGATGCAAAGTGGGATGTTAGAATAAAGGAAGACTTGAAGTTATCAAAAAAGAAATTGGATAATGTAACTATAGAGAACTTTGATTTCAGAGACTTGATACCAAGATATGGGCCGAGAAAAGGAGATATGTTCTATCTAGACCCTCCTTATGTAGTTGCAAAGAAAGGATATTATAGAAACGTATTTGATGAAGAATGCCACGTTGACTTAAAGAAATCAGTTGATTTAATACATGAAGGCGGTGGATATTTTATGGTAAGTTATGATGATGAACCTGAAATTAGGGAATTATATAAAGATTATAATATTAAAACTATTGATACGAAGTATGTGGGCACTACGCCCGAAAAACGAGGACAAATCAGAACAGAATTAATAATATTGAATTACGAACCAGAAGAACAAGTTCAGTTGTTTTAGAAAGGATTGATATGAGAGCTATATGTCCAGATTGTACATCAACTCATACAAGAAAAAAAGGAATAAGAAGAGATAAGCAAAGATGGGTGTGTAATGATTGTCGTAGACAGTTTACATCACCTATTTATTACGAGGAAGATGACGTTACATTTCCTAAAATATTATTGTTTGATGTCGAGACAAGTTTCTATCACTTTGTTGGATGGGGAACTTACAAGCAATTCATTCAACACTACCAAATAACACAACAACAATACATTATTAGTTGGGCTGCTAAGTGGCTTTATGATGATAATGTCCAATCAGATGTAGTAACACCAGAAGAAGCTAAAAATAGAGACGACAAAAGAATACTGAAATCAATATGGAATTTATTGGATGAAGCTGATATAGTTATTGGACACAACGGAGAAAGATTTGATTTAAGAAAGCTTCGTTGGAGATTCATATCACATCATATGGCACCTCCAAGTCCATTCAGAGTACTTGATACATTAAAGATTGCAAGAAGAGAGTTCTTTGCTCCATCTTATAAGCAAGATTTTTTAACAAAGTATTTTGATTTAGAAAATAAACTATCAACAGATTTCCAATTATGGGTTGATTGTGAAGCAGGAAAGAAAGATAGATTAGAAGAAATGGTGAAATACAATAGACATGATGTAATGGGATTAGAGGAGTTATATTTAAAGATAAGACCATATATCCGTAACCATCCTAATTTGGGTGTATTAATGGATAAAGATGTTTGTCCTAACTGTGGAGCAGATGATATAGTTGAAACAAATTCTGAATATATAACATCATCTAATAGGTTTCCAGTATATCGTTGTGATAGTTGTAGTACACCATACATTAGACATAAAAGAAATTCTAGTGATGGAGGCACAAACATAAGAAGCGTTGCTAGTTAAAGAGAAAGGAGTATATATTGTTTGAAACTAAAGAAGCTCCATCTAGTAGAGATGCAGAAGAGTCAGTACTTGGATGTATATTACTTGATGGAGTTTCTGTTTATGAGAAAGTATCAGCTTGGATTAGAAGTGAAGATGCATTCTACTATACAGATAATAGAACAGTATGGAAAGCAATTAAGAAAATATATAAATCAGGTGAATCTATTGATATTATAGGTGTAGCAAATATAGTAAAAGATGATAACCCAAATAATAAATTAAGTTATTTTATAAGTGGATTAACATCTAGTATAGCTACAACAGCAAATGTAGAATATCATGCAAAAATAATATGGGAAAGACATATACAAAGAGAAGCAGCTAAGACAGCTAATAAATTATATAATACAAGTTTTACGGATTACGATAAATTAGATAATACATTACAAAAACATAGTAGATTAATAGATGAACTAAAGGATTTACAGCCATCTAAGAAGACTGAGATAGATGTTATCTCAACTAATACTTTGTCCAACTTGAAAAACGGTAGTAACATTATACCTTTTGGTCTCCAACAGTTAGATTATCCTGCTGGGGGAATGACTAGAAAGGAAGTTACTGTACTTGGAGGTAGACCTGGACATGGTAAGACAACATTATCAATTAATATAATAAGAAGTTTGATTGAACAAGGATTTAAGGTAATGTTATTTAATAGAGAGATGTCAAATGAAGAAGTAATGAAGAAGATATTCATTATGGAGAGTCCTGATATTAAATATGGAAGTATAAGAAAGAATGAATTAACAGAAGCAGAATTAACTGAGATTGAATTATTAAAAGATAAGATAGATGAGAAGTATAAGAATCTTATAATGTATGATGGTATAAGAAAACTTAGTGAAGCGATGCTTGAAATATCTAGATATAAGCCAGATGTAGTATTGGATGATTACATACAATTAATACAAGTAGATGACATAGATGAAAGAAGATTTCAGATTGAACATATAATGCATGAATATAAATGGATATGTAAGAAAGAGAATTGTAGTGCGATATTAGTATCACAATTAAATAGAGAGATTGAAAAGAGAATAGACCCTAAACCAAGACTGAGTGACTTTGCTGAGAGTGGTGTTATAGAACAAACTGCTGAGACAGCAATCATGCCTTTCTATGGTTGGAACTTTGATAATGAATCTTATGATAGATATGAGATAGAAGTTATAGTACCTAAAGCTAGATATGGTAAAGTAGGAACTTATGTTATGGGCTTTAATGGTAATAGATGTAAATTCTATTTCGATAGAGATGATGCTAGAAATGATATTGATGCAAAAAGAAAGACACCATTCTAATAGATTATGACATTTGAAGAGTTCACAAAGAAGTTAGCAACAATACAAGCTGATGAGCATCTCACGATAGATGCAACTATTGATATCAAAAGGAAGATAGTTGGATACAAAAAATTGTGGGATTGCTCGTCTAGTGAATTTGATAGTATATTACAAGAGTATAGAAAAGAATATATAAAGAATCAGAATGAGAAAGTTGTGACATATAATTCAAGTTACAAATATAAAAAAAGTAAAAATAAATATTCAGCTAGAAAGGATTGGGATTAATGACAATTATAGGTATAGACCCTGGAGCTAAAGGTGGTGTTGCTATATTTGATGAGAAAGAAGATAAGATGATACTACACAAATGCCCAGATACACCAAAAGAAATGGCAGCAATAATAAATACAGCAAAGTTAAAAGATAAATATGCTACTTGTGTAATAGAGAAGGTTCATGCTTTCCCTACAGATGCAAGGAGTAGTGCGTTTAAATTCGGTTGTAACTTTGGTAAATGGTTAGGAATACTTGGAGCTTATGATATTCCAACAATAGAAGTTACACCTCAAGTGTGGATGAAGCCGCTTCAGCCTCTTCCAAAAATAAAAAGAGATAGAAAGAATGAGCTAAAAAGAATAGCCATTAATCTATTTCCAGATAATAAAGTTACACTAAGTACAGCCGATGCTGCCTTAATGGTAGTATGGTATTCAACTTATGGAAAGGAGAAATAATGACTGAAGATAAATCAGTTGAATTATTAATGAAAGTATTAGAGAAAAGAGATGAAGCAAAAAAATATATGGAAACTTATAGAAAATTAATGAAAGAGTGTGATAAGTCAATAGAGAAGTTGAGAAAATATTCTGGATGGGAAATAGAATAGTTAACTTAGTCTGTCCAAAAAAAGAGGGGAACCGTAATTGGTTCCCTTTTTTTTTATGTCCATGTTCCTTGGTCAAATTCTCCAGTATAACCTTGTTTTCTAGCTGCTGCAATTAATCTTTTATTATATCTAGACATACCACCTTTTAATGGTTGTAAACTAGAACCATATGATTTTTGAGACATTATAAGATTATTAAGCCATTCATTACTACCAATAGTACTACCTCCTGTTTTACCTAACGCTGCAAGAGCTGTCATTACTCTATCTTGTTTAGTAACCTTTTTCTTTTTCTTAGTCTTTGGCTTTGCATATGCTGGTGTAGGTATAGCTTTACCTAGAACAGGAATTTTCTGTGCTAATTTTATAGCCTTAGCTTTCTTTTCTTTTTGTTCCCTAGTTGGGTATAAACCAGATTCAAGACCTACAAGAGTACCAAAACCAGCACCATTGTAAGCTCTTGGTATAGTAACAAATGCAGTTCTAGCAACTTGAGAGTTTAATGTTCTAACAATTTCAAATATCTTATCATTATCCCTTGAGTCTGCATAGTCTTGATAACCAGCTAAATAACCAAGCCATGTTCTATCACCTTGGTCGAAGTCTCCAAGTAAATCATATATACCAGCTAAGTTTCCAATCGTAACCATATCAGATATAAAAGGACCACCTGCTGTACCTATAAGAGGACCTTTACCAAAGAAAGCTTTCTTCTTTTCTTCTTCGTCACCAGTAGCCCAAGCAACATATTGATTAGCTCTATCAACTGTATCATTTTGAATAAGATTTCCAAAATCAGTATTGAATGCTGCTGATAAAATTCCAGTAATAAATGAATAAAGCATGCCTAATCTATACATTCTAAATGAACTTTCAGAACTCCAATCAGCTTTAACTAAGTCAGACATACCTGGCTTTATTATATTTTTTTGATAATTAAAAAAGTTAAAACTATAAGTCATAAATTGAGTAGCTACAGCCCCACCTGGAGTTCTCATAACTTTAGGTTTAGCAAATGCTGAATATTCATAGTGAAGAGTTTTTACCATTTCAGCTGCAAATCTACTTGCTTTATTTATAATATGTCTATCTACTCGTTTTGCTATTTCATCACCATATTTTGTTTCAGACATAGCACCTTTTTTTACACCACCATGCTGCTGGATAAACCTTGTAACATCACCTCTATTTTTATTTAACTGTTCATGCATTTTTGCAAATGCAATTTTGAAAGTAACTGTTCTATTAAATTTATTTTCAACCCATCTCATTGGTTTACCAGTCTTCAAAGCAACTTTCTCTAATCCTGAAAGAAGCTTTTGACCCATTGAATCAGTTTTCCATGTAAGAACTTCCTTACCATCAAACTTACTTACCTCTGTATCTGGGAATATACCATCAACACCAGACAATTCTCTTACTTCTTCAAAATATACACCATGTCTTTCCATTTCTGTTTTAACAATATCAGACATTCTTTTATCACCTAAATATTTACTAGAATCTGTTATACCTCTCATACCAAAGTATACCCAATTTTGAAGAGATTGAGTTGCGTTTCTAGCAGCTGACCTTAGATTTAAACCTAACTTAGATATGAATTGCCAAGATGTTATACCTCTAGCTAAAGCTCTGAATGTTGGAGACTTTACATTATAACCTAACATTGTAGCATGTGTATCTTCTAGATAATCCATGTATACTCTTGTAGAATTATTTATCTCACCATCATTTTGACCTCTAAGATTTTTAATTCCTTTAACTAAATTACCAGTTGTATTAACCATATAATTAAATCTTGTTACTTCATTAATATAAGAATCAAGAACACCAATTATATTTTTATTATATCTTTTTTCAACGGGAGCTTCTTTTGGTTTAAGATGGTCTATTACTCCAACTCTTTGGATAACATTATCTACCATATTATTAACATGATTATTTAAATCTTGAAATGATGCTCCTTCAATATCTTTATCATGATATATAACATCTTGTATCTTTTTTATTGTTGGAAAGATACTTAAAACTTTTGTTGGGAAATAATTCTTTTCATTCCCAGGTTCTAAATTTTTATCTAAGAATTGTAATCTTTCTATAATACCTTTATATTGACTAGCATTACTATCAGAAGCTAATATATCTATATATTTTCCTAACGCTGATTTCATTTCATTAAATAATACTGGTCTCATATCTAACCATTCATCAAGAATTGGTTTTAATGGTGCATATTCTTTATTACCAATAAGCTTAGGATTTCTTAACAATCTATCAGCCATTTCAAAAATCTTGAACTGCTCCTTCATTCCCAGGTCTCTTAAATTATCAGCCCAATATTCTTCAGCTGATGCATATACATCCCTTTTAGAATCAGTATATGGACCATCACCTTCAGCTTCTTTTGTTTTTATAGATTTATAATCGTCATACCTTCTTTGTAATTCTTTAACAGCTTTATTATGATTACCATCACTAAGAGAAAGTTCTTTAGAAATATTCCTCATTTGGTCAGTCATCTTAACAACACTTCTTAATAACCTATCTTTAGTTCCTCTATAATGATTATGATTAATTACAAAAGAATCAAATGTTTTTCTAGCATCTGGATTTCCTTTTAAAAATTCTTCAGGTAAATAAAATAATTCAGCAATTTTTCCAGGAGCTCCTTTTATAAGTCTCTTTTGAAATACCTTAAGCCTTCTATCAAGCCGACTTAATTGCTTTAATGATGGCATGTCACCATAATCAAAGTCTTGACCAGTCACAGCTCTATACATCTTCTTAAAAGCATGACCATCCTTACCAACAATTTTTGTTGTAGGTGGATGATTGAAATAATCATCTACTAATTCATTTAATTTCTTTGATACGTCTTTAGGTTCGCAAGCCATTTAACATCCTTTCTCATCTAAAAATCTGTCTGCTTGTTTTTTCATATTAACTCTAGATGACTTATCATATTCAGGTGTACCATATACATCTGAACCAATAACAGTTTTTTGTTTAGTAAATATATTCTTTTGATTACTCATATCACCAAAGAACATAAAGGCTTGATTCCTTTTATGTCTCATATATGAATTAAAATCTCCTATAGGAACAACACTACCAGACCTTGTTATAGCATTGGATGGTATAAAATCCATATCAGCTATCAATCTAATATCACCTATCATCTCCATACCTAAAGCTGGAGCTCTGAAAGCTATGTAGTCTAAAGCAACATCTCCACTTAAACCTATTGTTCTTAATACATTATCATTCATATTTGTAAAATCTAATTCTTTATTATCTAATAATTTATGATACTCAATATCAGAATGAACTATCATATGGTTCATAGCTTCTTTTCTTGACATCTCTGAATAATTAGTTAAAGGAGAACCTCCTTCATTTGATTCAAAATCTACAGGATTTGATTTCCTTATATTAGCTTCGGTCATAAAGTTTTCACCTAGCATTGGAGAGTTTACACTACCACTTCTAAAGAAAGCAAGTTGTTCACTTATAGGTTTACCTATCATTCTTATAGCTTGTCTAGCCATCTCACTATCAATTCTTGAAAATACTCTAAGACCTAAATTAACAAACTTAGCTTGAGATGATGTTTGTTTAAATCCAGGCATTAAATGTCCTTTATGATATGTTACAGTTGTAGCATCCATTTGAGGCGTCATTACTGAGAATACAAAATACTTACCTAACCCAGGAGATACATTATGCCATTTATGATATAATCTTTCCATATCATATAAAGCGTCATTCATTATATCATCTATATCCCTACCAGCGTCTAGTCTATTATCCCTATAATCACGAAACTGTTTGCCATAATTCCTTCTTACATCAGCTCTATCTGTTTCCCATTCCCTAGCTTTATCAATACCAACTAATTCAGGATTGAGACCAGCTCCTGTAATATTGCCTAATACATTATATGTTACCAATGTTTGTAGATAATCATCACTATTTATACCTCTAACAGTAACAGCTAACTTATTACTTTTGTAATCCCATATGCTTCTCTCAATAATATCAGATAGTTTACCTACTGTTCTTTGTCTTTCAAACATCTTTTGATTAGAAAGATTATATTCTTTACCATTATAAGCTGTCCAAGTTTTACCAGATAATAATTGAGTTTTTATTTGACTTCTTATTCTATTTCTAATAGCTCTTTGAGTTTTAGATGAACCCATTATTTGATTTTGTACATCATTTCTGAAACTTTCAAGCTTACCAGCTCTTTCATGCCAATATTTTTGTAAACCAATATTATTATTTTTATATGCTGTATGAGCATTGTCTCTATATCTTCTTATTCTATAGTCAATAGAATTAAGTGCTGATATTTTTTTCGCATCTGATTTAAACTGATTATAAACCATTTCAGTAGCAGCTGTAACATCTTTCAAATTACCAGTAAGTAAATCCATCATTATATCATCAGTTGCTACTTGAGTTTCATAATCTACTTTAGGCATTCTCAATCTATCATGACTACCAACAACGCCTAACATTCTATCGCCAGCTATCATAGTTCTATTAGATTCAAGTATATCTATACCTTCTTTAGCCTTTCCAAACTTAGCATCAATAAGATTAAATGGGTCTACAAATTTATTATTACGTTTAAATATTGGGTCTAATACTCCTTCATAATCATAAGTGTTTCCAGATGGAGTATTTCCTTTTCCTAAATTATAATACATATGTTGACTAAGATTGTCCATCTGCTTTCTATAAATCTCTACATAATCTACTAATGAATCATAATCAACTTTTTTAGATTCACCATTTTCATAAATACTAGTTTGTAATTGCAACAGCCTTTGATATGGTCTAATAATCATTTTAACTATATCTTTTTCAAGGTCATCTAATTTTAATTCACCTATATATCTTTTTTTATTACCATCAAATGATTGTTTTACAATTAAACCTGGATATTTATTTGTACCATCTCCAAATAATATTCTATCAAACCATCCATCATTAAATATTTGGTCATCCATTCCTCTACCTTGAGCATCAACAACTCTTTGTATATCTTCAGCGATTTGTCTTTCAACAGCTTCTACTTGCTTATTACCAGCTATACTAAGCCTACCACCACCTTGTTGAAGTTTCATGCTAAATCCATCTACATCAGCAAATCTCGAATTTTTATAATTTTTTAAGAACTGTACTATTCTACGACTTTTAACTACAGTACCTCTATAGAACTGACTATCTCTTTCACTTTTATTATATTTTATAAGAGAATCTCCATCAGATAATTTTAATCCTTCAACAGTTCTTCTTGTTTGAACACCACTAATAGAATCAACTTGACCTGATATTTTATCCCAATATCTTAATATATCTGAAGGGGTATCCCACCAGTAGTTTAACTTATCTAAATCGTGGTCAGCTTCCAATCTAGTCCATGCGTCAGCGTGATTTATTCTTACAGAATTACCAGTTAAATCAAATCCTTTTAATCCAACTATAACTTTATCAGAAGGTCTAGTTGTTGGTGTTCTATGAGCTACTATAGCAATTTCATATGATTTATTATCTAATGTTTTATTATGCTCAGCCAAAGCTTTATATAGTTCATTAAGAGTTACAACCTTTTTACCATCTAAAAGATTTTCTATTTCTTTAGAATCTAATCCTTTTATATTTACAATATTATCTTTACCCGCATTATTATGCTCTACAAATCTTATTCTTTCTCTATTAACTAATTTACCTTTATTAACATTGTCAATCTCTATTTGACCATAAGTCCAAATATCTCTTTGTATACTACCATCTATTTCACGACTTCTAAATGTTGTAAACCTTAAGCTACCTGATGCGTCATAATCAGCCCAAGTTGGAACCATATTACTTTGAGAGCCATGTGGATTAGTAGGTGTAAACACACCTCTATTATCTAAAAGTTGTCTTTTTACAGCATTTTTTACAGGTCTTTTAAAAACATAATATGATGGGTCAAGACCTTCTTGCATCCACATATCTAAAAGAGATAATTGTTCAGATGATACATCTAAATCTTCATATCTTAATTTTGAACCTATACTGGATATGTCACCAGCCCCAAATGATTGACCTGATTCTTGTATAAAATTTCTCAAGTTTGACCTAAACATCCAATCAAAGAAACTACTATTTAAAGATTCAGTTGTTAAATCATTGGCTAATTGTATTGGTATCGTAGCATTCTTTGATGACTTAACAAATGAACTTATACCAAATGTTTCCATTGGAAGATATATAGTTTTTTCAGCACCAAACTTAGCTCCCATAACCGCTTCCATATTTTCATAGATTAAATTATTACTAGAATCTGTTTCATCTAGATATATAGCCTTTGGGTATCTTCCGTTTGCATCTTTAACTCCCATATGTTTTTCACCAGCCATCTTAACAGATGAACCCATCTTAACCATATCAACTTTATTCTTTTTAAAATAAGGCTCCCAAGCTTCATCTGTTATCCATACAGTCTTATCTATCCAAACAGCATTTTTACTAGAAGCTAATCCACCAACAGGCTTTACAGTTTCTATATCATTATTAGTTATACCTGATAAAAATCTTATGACTCTCATATATTCTTTAGATACAATATTAATAGAATCAAACATACTAGCATCAGCAATTCCACCAGGGAAAGTCTTTGGGTCTTTCATGTCACCAAGTGTAAAACTTTTGTCTGTTTTATGCATCTCAGCTTCTTCAGCCATAATTTGCTCATTAAGTTTTCTAAATAATGAAGATGCATTTGGTAAATCATCACCATCCAATATAGCTTCATCTTCTATATAATGAGTCTTTGTTCCTTTTTTTGATAATTGATAAAGCTTACTTTTGATAGAACCTGTTTGGTTTCCTCTAATTGAATCACTAATAAAAGCCATTTCATCCTTCTCAAGAACATCAATTAAATCGTTTATATGTTTCTTGTCTAATTTCTTAGCACTTCTATTGAAAAGAATCTTCATGTATCTTAATTGTTTTTTAGCTAACCCTTCACTATTACCCCAATTATCTCCTTTAGCTGCATCCCAAAACTCTTTACCCATAACACGGTCACCAACTGTATTGGTAAGCATTACTGTAAAGTCTTTACTCATTCTACTATACGATACTATATCTTTATATTCCCATCCATCACTTCCTAGATTAACTGGTTTGCCTTCAACAGCGTTAGTATCAATAAGAGCTCTATCTATAAGTTCATCATAATCTCTTTGAGCTTCAGATGGTAAATCTTTTCTAACCTTTTTATACACATTAATAAACTGCTTAACTAAATTATTCATAGCAGGTGTTATTCTTTGATTATTTGAAGAACCTGCTCCTATAGGAATACCTATTCCATTACCAAGAGTACTAATATATGCTACAATAAATGGTTGGTTTAAATGAGCACTCCCAATATC
>Ga0080013_1002804_pt1 | contig 19593 bp, 5 predicted proteins | sample ETNvirenome_6_85_FD_69236 | JGI IMG/M metagenome (GOLD analysis project Ga0080013, IMG submission 69236) | Marine viral communities from the Pacific Ocean - ETNP_6_85 (SPADES assembly) (version 2) | ecosystem: Environmental > Aquatic > Marine > Oceanic | place: Pacific Ocean | collected 2013-06-19 | reverse complement strand
GTCGGGCACTCAAGAGGCTTACTTTTCTGGTTCAGGCCTGACGGTACAGGGCGGCGATTTTGGAACAGGCGCCCCATCCTTACCGATCGACCAAGGCTCTTATACAGCTACGCCCGCCGCTTCTGGTAGTGTTCTTTACAATATAACCGGCTCTACAAGATCTTATTATACCAAGAAGTTCTTCGCGCGAGGCACAGAATTTTTCTTTAAGCGCCCATGTATTGAAGCGCGCTGGGACGACACCGTGAAGGACCAACGTGGCCAGTTCTACTTTAGTAGTTCCTTGGCGACAGACACAGAAAATTTGAACACCCTTTATTTGTATAATGTCGTCCGCGGAAAACTAGCAAACATACCTAAAGTCGGCACCAGCGCTATCTATGTTACGTTGTTCTCCGGATCAGATTTTGGGGCTGATAGCACCAAGATGTCGGGCGGCTTTCAAGATGATCCTCCGGTTAAATTAATTCAAAGCGTCCCAATTGAAACTGCCAACATCTGCGATGGCCTAGACACCGCAACCGGCTCACATGTGTCGACCGGTATCTATAAATGCGATGTGAGTTTGACCGCATCCGCGGCCAAGAAGGCTTTGACGGTTATTCATGATGTTTGGCACTCGGCCGACTTGGATGCCGCAGGCAATGAGACTTATTTTACCGGTACTATTCGACCGCTTCACTTAAGTGCCTCGCAGTTTGATCCCACAGACACCTATGTAACGACGATCACTAATTTAAGAAATTCTTACTTTAACGAAGAAAAAGCTAGATTTAGGATGTTTGTCCGGCCAAGAAATTGGAATCCAAACATTTATAACAAGTCAACGACAGCAATCCAAAATACAATTGTTAATAGTGGTTCTTATAGGGTTTATAGGACTATTGATGAATTGAATGTCGTAGCATATGGCACCGGAAGCACGGAAACTAGTTTACGTCACACTCACCTTTCTTATGATAATCAAGGAAACTACTTTGATTTAGATATGAAACTATTGGAATCCGGTTATTCTTACGCTTTAAAATTTGCTTATTATAATGATTCTATAAGCACTTGGGTGGAACAACCAGAGGTATTTAAGTTCAGGGTTGAAAAATGAGCATAAAAGACCTGTTTGTAAAAAAGGCAACTAAAGTTTTATCCTCTAAGAATCTTCAAGATTTGGAACTTGAGGTTGAATCTGAAAGAAACATCTTTGAGACCCGTTCTGATCGAGAGCGGTTTGTTCCCAATGTGAATTTTAATCTACCGGCCTCTTTTGCAAGATATGGGTCCGCCGAGGAATATTACCGCAAGAGCATCGAACGTATCCACGACGAGTATCCTTTCGACGGCACTTTTGCGGAAAAGAAAAAGTTTCTCAACGAATCAACTTATTTAGATTTACACATCTTGGATGAGAGGTATCCTAAAACAAATGGGTATATTGTTCTATCATCTAATAGCTGGAACGGTGGTGACGGTGAATCCGCCGCAACCACAGCACAGGAATACGGCATACCGGCCGAAGCTTATTTAGAGTATATCAGAATTACTGGTAGCCTCATAATTGATGATATAGGGCCCTCAACAACAGATATAACTAATGAACCGTTGCCAGAAGCCTTCGGAGACCTAAAAACTAAAAGGATTGGTTCTTTTGCTAACATATACGAAGCGGACATATACGCCACAGGCGGTGTCTTGGCCTACGGCAGAAAAGGTTCCAGAGATTCAAACTTAAAATTTGATTTAGAGAATGATGGCATAACTGTTGAATTTTGGCTCAAAAAGAGCAAGTTTTTACCCGACTTAACAAAAAGAGAAGTTATTTTTGACCTCTGGAACAAAGAAGGACCAGAAGAGGACACTTATGGCCGTCTTACGTTAGAGTTGACCGGATCCGAAGATGGTACCGGTCCCTTTTTGCTCACTTGTAGATCAGGCGCCTATTCTGATGGATCTTCCGGTGGCTTCTCGGCGGTCTCCATCGCGCCCTCCACAATCACGACCGGAAACGTTGCAGACGACAAGTGGCACCATTATGCCGTTTCGGTGGCCAATTCGGGAACTTATTCTGACCCGGCCTCCGCTACTGGATTGATAGTCAAATTTTACCGCGATGGGGACTTGCTAAATAATATTGTCACCGGATCAATGATCGGCCACGTTACAGGCTCTCTCGTGGCTAATATAGGCGCCCTGATCGCTCCGGTGTCTGCTAGCTCGCCTTATGCTGCCGAAGGCTATGGGAAGCTCTCAGGCTCCCTAGACGAGTTTAGATATTGGAAGGCTAAAAGAGATTCAAAAGAAATTGGAAGGCACTGGTGGTCTCAAGTTGGCGGAGGAGTCAACTCAGACATAGCGAATGCCGAGTTGGGCGTTTATTATAAGTTCAACGAAGGGATTGTCGGAAGCGCTTCCTATGATTCGGTTGTTTTAGACTATGCTGGCCGATCTGCAAACGGCAAATGGATCGGATATCCCGGCTCTTCGGCCAGAAACACTGGGTCCGCAATTGTAGACTCAGGATACGCCAGTTCTGAACCAAAAGACCCTATTATCTATTCCGTTCACGACGATGTTAAGGACCTAAAAGAACAACTAATAGCTTCTGGTAGCGAACACGACATTGAGAATGGTTCAAGGTTTATAAATCTTTTGCCCTCCTTTATGATAGAGGAGGACGAAGACCCCGGTCGAGGCGAGGGCCAACTCAAGGACCTCACAAATGTGATTGCCAGCTACCTTGATAGCTTACATGTTCAAATCGATGCGCTCCCAAGAATTCAAGATGCCACATACATAAGTGCCAGCTATAAGCCTGTACCTTTTATGGATCGAGTATTAGAGGGCAAGGGATTTGTTGCACCAGAACTGTTCCCAGACGCTGAAATAATAAATCAAATTCTGAGCCGCGACGAAGATCGAAACTTTGGTCTTAAAATTCACAACATCAAAAATTTAATTTATAAGAACGTTTATAACAACTTGGCTTATATCTACAAATCTAAAGGAACAGAAAAGTCTTTTCGTAACTTAGTAAGGTCTTTTGGTGTTGGCGATGAGCTTGTAAAAATTAATTTATATGGCGATAACGTAACTCATCTGTTGCGAGACAACTTTAGATCCACCGCGGCAAGCAAAAACTATGCTGACTTTGCGCACCCCGATCGTTTTACAGGCTCCGTGTATCAGGCCGCGGCAACGTATACTCCCTACGCCGGCGGGCCTATGTCGGACGCGTCCGATGTTTTTATTTCTGGTTCCGACAACGCTAGCGGCAGCCTTTCGACAACTGTGGAATGTGAAGCGATTTTTCCTATAATCCCAAGATTAACAGAGAGTCCCGCTGACGCACATTATGTTATACCCTTTTTGTCCGCTTCGTTGTTTGGCTGGCACACTCCCAGCGAGGCGAATTCGGACAACTGGGCCGCAGCAGCAAGTGATTATGGCGTCGAGGTCTACGCGGTCCGCCCAGAAATAGATTCGAGGGATGCTTATTTTTTGATTCGTTCGCGCCCCGGATATAGTGCCGGCCACTCCTCCGCCATCGCCGGCTCAGAGATTACATCTAGTGTTTTTAAGGATGTTTTTGAAAATAAAAAATGGAATTTTTCTGTCTCGTTTAAACACTCTAGGGATCCCGGCGGCCATGATTTTGTTTCCGGATCCAGCGACTCCACCGGCAGTATTGATATGGCTTTTTATGGCGTCAGCATGGTACAGGATGTTGTGGTGGACGAGTTTTATCTGACAGCAAGCGATGCTAGTCATCTTTATTTATCACAAGATCGTAGATATTATATCGGCGCCCACCGCGAGAATTGGACCGGCACCGTTCAGGAGAAGGCGTATGCTAGGATTTCCTCTTTGCGTCACTGGCAGAGTGAATTGGGCACAGGGTCAGTCCGCGCACACGCCAGAGATCCACTTAATTATGGCTCAAAAAATCCCTATACCAAGAGCGCGCAGTTCTCTACGGTACATATGGGAGGACTTACAGCTAGCGTTCATGTACCCGAGATAGAAACTTTGGCGCTTCACTGGGATTTTCACAGAGTAACTGGATCGGATGACAGTGGAGAGTTTTTTGTTGACGATGCATCTTCTGGCTCCGTGGCGTTGAAAAATGAGAATAGGTATTCGGATTCAATGAACTCGGCGCTGAATAATATTATAGCTACAAGATATATGGGCAAAGGCATAGGCTTCGGGGATTCCAGCAGCGCTGCAATTAGTAAGGAATATGTGCCCTCCGCTCAGCAAGTCCTGCCAGAATCTCTCGCTAGTGATGATATGGTGAGTGTGCTCGACTTTGATGACGAAACATTCACGAGAGAGACAAGACCGGTCGACTATTTCTTCGCGTTCGAAAAGAGTATGTATCAGACAATCTCAGAAGAAATGCTGAAGATGTTTGCTACGATCGTTGAATTTAATAATTTGATCGGTGATCCTGTTTACAAGTATCGCGGCGAATACAAAGCTATGAAAAAGCTTCGCAATCTTTTCTTTGAGAAGATCGGCAACACACCGAATCTAGATCAATATGTCTCTTATTATAAGTGGATTGACGACGCTCTATCTGAAATGCTCCTTGAACTTGTGCCGGCTTCTGCGAACACGTCTGACGGCTTAAGAAATATGGTTGAAAGCCACATTCTTGAGAGAAGCAAATATAGGCACAAATTCCCGACCCTAGAGATGAAGGCCCCCGAAGATCAGAATCTCTCGGGCAATCCATTCTTCCCGGCCGGCCCCAGCGGATCGCTCCACGGCCGTCGCTTTGAAGCCATCCCCGCTTCCCCGGCCACAGAACTTATTCCTTGGGAGTTTGCGCACGCCCCCGTTGTAGAAAAAGCCACTGCGACGATAACCGTAGCAGACGGTGATGGCAACCTTACCGGTGTGTCCGAAAAAGAAAGTATTACAATCACCTCCTCCGGCGGAACAACAAGGGTTTATGTGATTGTCGATGATAACACAACAACTGTTGCGTCCGGCGATGCCTTAACCACCACTTCCGATACTGGCGCCAACCAAGCAGGCACCCACGCGACAGCGACAATAACCATCACGGACTACACCGAACTCAATGCCGGCGACAAGGTGAATTTGGTTGCCACTGATGGCACTAATTATGACTTTGAACAAGGCGACCAAAGTTCGGTTAACGGTACCTTCGAAGCCACTACATCAAACAATCAAACAGCAACTAACCTGATGAATGTCATTAACACTTCATCGGGCCCATCGGGAACAAGATTCTCGGCCGCAGTGGTCGGAGCAGTTGTGACCGTAACTCAGAACACAGCAGGCACTGCCGGTAACACAACTGTTACTTTGACAGATTCTGGCACTGCCGGTATGACTAAAACAAACTTTACTGACGGCGCCGAGGTCACTGCGAACAGTGTCGCAGTTGCTATTAACACAACTGGGACGGCCGATAAACAAAACGAATTTTTAGTTCAAATTAAGACAGCAATAGAGAGTGCCAGCGGACATAATGGCAAGATCCTCTGCGCCGTCCCCGCCGAGGCCAATGGGTCCCAAGCGCTTACTTTAACACAAAAAACGCCCGGATCCCGCGGAAACAATACTATCACTGATGACATAAGCCAACTTACGATTGTTGGCTTTACCGGTGGTACAGAGAGTACATCGTCTAAAAAGGCTTGGTGGCGCAACCGCGCAGAGAGGGACGTGCATCACTTCTCGTCCGGGTGGCTCGTGAATACCGATAGTGCCTCTGACACAGAACAAAACAAAGAAGAGATTCGAAAAACTTATGTCCGCCGGCGGAGTTTTGTTCCCGGCTTTAATGTCGGAAGCGCTTTGTCGCAGAAATATAAATCACAGTTCCACAATATTCAGGATAATGCGTTGCCATATCGTTTATCGGTTTATACTGACGGTGCTGTTGTAGAGCATACAAAACATCGAGATTCTACGTTTAATTTAAGGACGCTTAAGGGTGGGTCGAACACCGCCGCGAATAAGAAGCCTGATATCGTATTTTCGTCCATCAAATTTGGTACCACCGACACGTTATCTTTTAACAACATAAGCGAGGACTCAAAAGCTCTTAGGTTGAGGGAAGAGGATTTTATAAATGAAAAGATTAGAAAGAACTTTGATGTAAAGGGAGAGGCTGTTAAGGGCGATCGATATTCACCATTTAGTCTGTTCAAAACAGATGTTGGACAAGGCTACAACAAAACCTTAACTAGTAATTTGGGTACCGCCGCCGATATTTCCAACTATCATGACGATGTGGTCGGTCCCAACTACGAGGTGCCCCTTCAAGGGCCGTTTACTGAAAAGCACGTCGGCGGCCGCGGCCATCGTCACGCCGAAATTAATAGATATGACTCTTCAAAACAGGGCACAAATAATATAGATGGCAAGAAAGACCGAATAGAGGCTTGGAAGCTTGATACTTCAACCTCGGGCGAAATAAAGTTAGTTCATCAGGATGTTAACAAACCTCGTGCCACCCTTGTAAGAGAAGAACACGCAAAAAGACCAGTTAATATTAGAAATATAAGAACTAGTGATGAGAGCGGAGTTGATACTAGCCTAAGACTAGCGAGGGCGGGCAACTATCGCAATGACTATGAAATATTAAGTCTTGCAAATCGGTCTGCTGCTAAGAGAGCATTTATCAAACAAGAGGGGTTTGATGAAGATTCGCTCACGAGCGCCCTTGTGGGCGGAACTGCTGACATCACTAAGCCCGATTTCTCTATCTCTGGCGCCGCCGGCCGCACTGAATTTGCGTTCGTGCAAAGATTCTCCGCCCCCGGCGGCCCGGAAACCTCTGGCGACTCGCGTGGAGGCCCGGGCGTTGATTACCACAATTCAGAATATTCTCCCTATAACTCGCTAAACTATAGAAACCTTACAGTTAGGTTGCCCCTGAGAACTATGCTTAGCGCTTCTAGTACAAATCACGGATTAAAAGCCGGCACAGCCGCATCTTCTGCCGATTATTCTGGTGTCGCCTCCTTCCACAGAACTCACCCCAACAATTCGTATCGAGTCAAGCCTACTTCTACCGGAGTCACCGATCCCGACACTGAGACTATAACGGTTAGTGATAACTTTTATATTTCTAGGGCCATACCCCAATCTGATATACAATATGCTTGGATTTCGGCTTCTGCTGTAACTTATGATAATATTGGGGTAGCTAGTAATAACACAAATAATACAAAAATGCCCCTTAGTTATTTGCCGGCAGATGGACTAATAACGGGTCTCGGTACTCCCTCTTCGGCACTTTTGGTTGTTAGCGCAAGCGATGCCGGCTCATATATTTCTTCCGGCGTTCGAGTGTGGCCAGCAGACAAATCAAATGCTAGCGCATTTGATAATACTCAATTTATGTATACTGATTTTGTGGGACTAAATTATAATATAGTAGAATCAGTCCTGACAGGTTCGGACGCGCCCGACACCGGTTCGCTCGAAATGGGTAATGCCGCCGGCAGCAGCTTGGCGACTTATCTAAATGGCCTTGGGACCGCCGCAGAAGGCAACTTTATCAGTACAAACAATTCGACACCACAGGTCTTGAATGCTCTACTCTTACACAGGAACGGCCCTTATGGCTGGCCTTCTTGGAAACAGGTTCGAGCAGGACAACACCCAATCAACAGGCTGTTGAGGCGTAACTCAAAGATAGCAGTGAATAGTTCCACCGGTGAAAAAAGAATTATTGATGAAAAGGGCAAAGCTACTAGAATCTTCTTCGATCGCTTTGGGCCTACAAAGGTCTATAGAGAACCGGTCATAACTTCTAAGTATCATCCTATCGTGCAGGTTGTTGGGATTCGTACCGAGATAGGCGACGAGGAAACTGGCAAAACCAAGACTGTGTTAAGGCCCGTGCCGATTAAGAGTAGTTATGGCAATAATAAGGTTGTCTTTGCAAATCCGGATCTAAATGACTCCCACGGACACGAAATTAACACCCCGCAGCCCTATGACCGTATTAAAAAACTATATTTGGGGGAGAACGTCAACAGGGAGGCTAGTTCAGTCGACAGCCTAATAGAGCTTAGATATAAGGAAACAGTTTATCCTGCCGAGCAAAATGCTTATTTGGATAGGACTAGGAGAAGAATATCATTTACGAATAATTTCTGGCGGACTAGCCGCTCAGATAGGAATACGAGCCGCACTAGCTTCTCGTCAAACCTTACCTCAAGCGCTTGGTCCTTGGATGCGACAGAGAATTTCACCGATACCATTACTGGTTCCACAGCGGGAATACTCTTAAACAACGTGTGCCAAATCCATAATGGAAGCAAGGGTAACCTCATAGCCGCCCCATATTATTCTCGGCTTCATATGTGCGAGTCAACAGCCTCTGTTCGCTCTGTGACTGGCCCACGCGCAATAACTGGCTCGTTTGTTGAAGATACGGATCATTTGCTTCATAATGAGAATATGGGTAATATTGGAATAGGCGGAGGACACGCATTGTGGGAAGCTGCCTCACAAGCGGGATACATCGATGAAGACGGTAGTTTCGTCGCTGACGCCAGAAATCCGGCATATGATTCATATGACGATTATGTGTTGGAATTGCGTTCCAAAAATATGGATATGTCCGTCGTTCCTGAATTTAGAATTAGTGAACATATTGATTATTATATGAATACGCACGACGGTAACTTCCTCGCCAAGAATTCAAAATTTCTCACAATTTTTGGGATCCCAAGTGGTTCGGACGAATCCCCGGCCAATAGCTCGGAGGCGGACTTCTTTAAAATCTATAGCAATTCAGATTTTATGAAGCATTTTGACACAATCAAGAAAGATCACGAAACTATCGTTGAGCCATCAGAGATTAGTTTGTCATGTAAGGCTGTAGTTAGGTTTATGCCCTATAATGGTTTTTACCCGGCTGAAAGAACTGTCGATTTGGCAACACAATTCTCTAAATCAGTTGGCCCCTATATACAATATAATGGCTCCGATGCGGATAGCCATCCCAATATAAAATTTAGAAATATTTTAACACCTTTCTTCGCCCCCGGCATTGTATATAATACGATCAAATCTGGCATTGCTTGCGACTACCCCATATACAATATGGGCGACTCAGCCTTCTCAAAACAGATAGTTAATCCGGACGGCGTGAGCAGCAATGCCAAGACAAAATACTACGCATTGGGCACCAGCTCATATGGCACGAATGGTTATATCAGGGTACCTTTTGAAGATGTGATCCGACCGTCTTTCCTAAAAGGCCTGAAGATTTTGGACAACGAGCCACACCCTAGTAGTTCACTTGATGTCACGGCCTCGTGGGGTGGCGAAACCGACAAGCTTTATGAAATGATGTCTAATAATTATCATGCTGCCGTACCCGACTTTTTCTTGAGCGATGGAAACTTCACTACCCTATCTTCGGTACCGGAGTCACAATTCGAAAGTTTCACAACGTCTAGTTATTATGGTATGCGCGTGAGGGTGAGAAAGAGTTATCATACTCCGCGGCCCCTAAACAATCGCTCAAAATGGCCAATGCCCCAAGATGTTCCCAGCGACAACAAAGATTATAATGTATATGAGTCATTTACAATGTATAGTCGCCCCTCCGCATTTGGCCCGGCCGTCGCCGGCCGTCGTGATATTGATACCTCCGCGGCCGCATCTCACGCGGACTATACAGAAATTTTTGATAGCTTGACGGGAATAAACCCAGCCTTTACTCCTCCGTATTATGATGGCGAATGTTGGTTCGACATAGTGTTCCAAGCATCTAAAGAAAAGCACACACTGAGAGAAATATTTCAGACAGCTTCTGTCTTTTCCTTTCGCTTCGACCCAGATGGTATGCCAACTGGCTCTGCGGACCGACCATATGGGGAAGCGAACATTAATAACTTCTCTATGCAACTAACTTCTTCCTTTAACCTGTTTGGTATTGCCCCACTGAAGTCGGTAGAATTTGACGCTTCTGGCAATCCGAAGGTGGTTAAAGATGACTTTTCGGCCGATAACAATGTTTGGGTGATGCAACCCAAATTCGAGACCCCGATGTTGAACTTTAACGATCAGGGGACGCACGCGATTACCTCTTCTGCTGGCACCCTCACTCTTCCAAACGATGTGTCCGCGTCGGCGATGACACCTCTAGGAATGTGGCACCAGTTTGGTACGATCCCAGACTCTCCCGACAAGGGCGTCTTTTTTGAGGTTAGTGATATAGAAGAAGAATGGCTTAGGAGTAGATTGGGATACGGCGGGACCCAAGGCTTTGGTTCGGGCCTCTTTTCGGGCGTTGCAGAAAATGTTTATAACGATGGTAAAGTGAAATCATTGTTAGACAAAGTTAAATTTAACAAACGGTCTAAGAGGTTGGGGGAGCTAGCCAAGTCTAAGTCGGTCAGGGAAGCTGTCGTGGCGGTCCCCTTTGTTGTTCGCGATGGTAAGAGAAAGTTTTTCGAGATTCCAAAAGAGCAAATAGCCGCCGCCACAGGCAAAACTGACCCAAAAGATCGTGAAGATTTGCCTAGAAGCTTTGTCCCCGGGAAATCAATTCTCTCTATGGTTAACAAAATGAAAGACTATGTTTTCCCGCCCCCGATGGATTTTATAACATACCCAGAAAAAGTTAAGCCTTTTGCAATGTACATTTTCGAGTTCGAACACGTTTTTGATCAAAATGACCTATCTTATATGTGGCAGAATCTTATGCCAAAATCAGGCGTTCAAATTAAGGAATCCCACGCGTCGATTTCGCATAAACTGTTGATAAATGAGTTGATGGGCCCCCAATCGTCTGTTAATGGGCAGGCAATGCAGTCTAATTTACAATGGATGGTTTTCAAGGTTAAGCAACGCGCCCCAACTAATTACTTTGATAAGGTCATCGGAAATAGTAAAGTGGCCGACAAGAGGTTTGATTTTGCCTTTGATGTTGAAAACAGGAGCGAAATTCCTGAGTTTAGTTATAACTGGCCTTATGATTTCTTCTCATTGGTTGAATTTGCCAAGTTAGATGCCGAGGTTAAATTTTCTAAAGAAGGAGACGAGCTTAGTGTTTTAGACGAAAGCCAAATTTTAGAAAACAGTACTAGGAGCGAAAAACAAGTGGCGCCAAAAGAAGTAGTAAACAAGAGATAGGTGGTTTAAATGTTATTTTTAGATAAAAAAGAAGAAGTTTTAGACATTAAGCTGACTCAGTTTGGTAAATCTAAGCTATCTGTGGGCGAGTTTAAGCCCGTTTATTATGCTTTTTTTGATGATGATATTCTTTATGATTCTAACTATGCTGAAATATCCGGCAGCCAAAATTCCATTGAGCCGAGAATACAAGAAAATACCCCAAGACTTCAGGCACAACATACTTTCGAAGGCCGGGAGACAACCGTGTTAAAGGGCAATGAGATTATGCCCATCCCGGGCTCTTTCGTGCCTCTTCCTGCCGGCACCACCCCCGCTGCGGCCGCCAGATTACTTAAGGACCGCCAAGTTATAAACACATTAAATGGGGATGTTCTTCATTTTCCCGACGCACAGGCACAACAGCTACAGGCCCATTATCAACAAAATGTATTTCAGAAATATCAGTATATGATCGAGACTACAACGAGAGACAAACATTATTCATTTGTTGCACCTCTAGGAACATCGGATATAACTTCAGAAAAAGCCCCCAAGTGGTCGGTGACTCTCCTAAACGGGGAACTGGTTAACGCCGAAAAAGTACTGACCGGCTCCTATCAGACTGAAAAGATTCCACAATTAAATATAAACCTGACTTATGAAACAATGATAGCGAATGTTGACGAAAGTAAAAATCTTGTTCCTCTAGATGGTACTGACCCCGAGTTAGCCTCAGGTGTCTTTCCCGATGGAACTTATATAGCCGTCCGCCCAGAACACCTGTTGGTCGACATTAAAGAAGAATACGCGAACTATACAAATGATAATTTTGATATAGAGGTTATGAAAAAAGATACACAAAAGAGAAGTGGCATCGCATATGCTGAAGGCACATCGGGAGACGAGGTGCCATTTTTTGAATATCTTTATTTCGAGCCAGAAGAGATAGTGGTCAAGGATGGCCTTTTGTTGGATGAGCCAATCATGCCGGTTGCAAAAGAAATAGGCGACAAAACAAAGTTTGTTGGCTATTTTATGGACGTTTTAGTAGATAGTGAAATAGATGAGACAATTGTGTGCGCCGCCGCGGCCGACCTCAAGGCGAAAGACATATATGTTGATCTTGGGCACTACTGTCCGGATATTAGTACGACCTATAACCCTGTTTTGTATGATCCGACGACAGAAGTCTGCCCGACAGATGTAGAAACAGATATTTGTGATGTATAGGAGTAGAGACAAATGCCGATGATCAAAGCACCCGATTCTAGACAACACACCGGAATAGGTATGCCGACAGTTTATATAAGGCGAGTAACCCTAGACTCCGTTGGCCTAGGCCTAGGCACCGAGGTCCAGTTGGTTATAAAGGACTTGCTTGGTGGGCTGGATGCTACATCTGCTGGTTTTTTGAAGTATCTTAAAATTCACGTTTACCAAAGTCGCGATCGCGGCTTTGATAGTGGAGTTATTAGTGGTGGAAGCAGAAACATTTATCGTGCTAATACAAATCGCCTTGTAAAGAAAAAGACAATTTCTATTTTCGATTATGTTGGGAAAGATATTGCCAAAGAGAAGAGGGAATTCGCACGATTCAAAGACGCTAGCGGGAAGCAATACGAAGACTATGTTTATAAAGTTCGTTTTGATAGCGAGGAAAAGGATCCTCGGCACTTGTCGTACTTTGCTCAGGCTGAAATTGATATGGAATCCGTCTCTAGGGAGGAAGGAATTAAGTCCATTGACCCTTCTTCCGAGAAGACTAAAATATGCGGAAAATTAACCGGGGAAGTTGTTATAAAGGATGGAGTTGTCCAGCGCGAATCAACTATTTACTCGATCGTCACCCCGGCAGAAAAAGGACAACGCCGCGGCTCCGTCTGGGCCGGCCCAGTACATCGACATTCTGAGAAGGGATATATGGCTGGCGCCCGCCACACCAACATGCCCCATACTTCGCTAGCCGCCGACTCTGTTATTAATCCGAAAGTCCTAGACATGAGAGGAAATAAGTTTTTCGAGGAGAAAAAGTTCTTATTTGATTCAGATCAGGCGTTTGAATCAGACTTGCCAAAAGACCACCGCGGCACACCAATCCGGCACGATAGGAATAGGAATTATTTTTCTGATCTATTTGTATCCAAAAATGAAACAGGCGCCGTATCATTAACATTTAGTTTCGATCATCACGGATATATTCGAAACGAAACAAGGTTTAGAGATTTGCTGTCTTCCACAAACGAAACGAATAGGTACTCGAATTATTTCCCCATAACTAATATACAAATTGTGCGCCATCAGCTCGATACATCCGAACAGGAAATTGTAATGGATACGTCTGCTGGCAACACAAATAAGCATGATTATGTTTGGCCACCGAGCGCGACAGAGGGAAAAAACAGGATTCCTACAACAAAATCTACCAAGACGAACAGATTGGAGTCAATCAAAATAACGCCTACTGATTCTATAAAAACTTGGACCGTCGTGGACAATGATTCCGCCGGCCTTACAATTGGCAAATATAAGTACGAAGCTATTATAACTCTCGAAGATCGTATGCTTGGGGTGCTTATAGGCACTTCAGGAATAGTTGATGAATCAATCAAGAGGATGAGACTTTACGAGGAACATTCTGTCACTTGCGGCCATTATGATCCAGCACACGACAAGTTCAAAGAGTCTTTCAGGCAGAAAACACAAAAATTTGGATGGTTAGAGGCGGTTTCTGATTTTGTACAAGTTGTCGAACTGCTTTATGGATCTGTTCAGGATGATTTAATTGATAATATAATAGCGCTTTCAAACCCGGTTACGGGCACTCCCACTGGCATTACACACGTTGTGGGTTTGATGACGGATTTAAGTTCGAAAATCAAGGCCCACCTTGGCGCACAAGTTCGACCACCCAGCAGCGTAACAACGGCGGCACCCACTGGTTCTGGCAAGGGCACCCCTCCCCGGCTGCAAATTCGTAAGATGTTCGAAGAGGAATATAGCGGCGACTTTGCTGACAATGGGTTGTCGTATCTCAACGAAAGAATTAATCCGAAAAAACGAAAAGATCCGCACAAGCCACAGTCCGCAAAGAAAATTTCTCAAACCCAATATAATAAAATCGTCAAAGCACAGAGGGAAAAGTATTTTTCTGGCGGAGGCAGAGATTCTACTAAATCAATTCTGAAAGGCCTTGCCAAGTCGGCCCCCTCTGTTTCATCTACTTTCTTAAGTGAAGCAGAAAATACTCAAACTTTATTCTTAACCCCAACAAAAGTCCGCGCCGGCAAACGTGTGCTAAACTTGACTAATCAGGGCGAAAAACTTTATGATATGGAGCAGTATCCCACTTTTACCGCAGAATTGCTGAATCTCTCGGGGCAGACGAGATATATTAAGGCAGATAAAAATGAAAAAAGCAACAAAGAACTTTCACAGCTTATAAGTGGTATTTTTGCTTCCGAAGGCATCTCTGTTGACTTTGATTTGTTGGACAGGAACGCCCAAAAAGACGTTTTAAGGGAGGTTGTTGGTACCACAAATGAGGGATCAGATAACTATTTTATAGAGTCCGCTGATATACTAGACAACAGTCGGTTTAATAAGGATAATCTTCGCAATAATACAAAAGTAAAGTATTCTGTTTATGATTATGATGAAAGAGAAAATCTAATTAAAGAAGTCGGCAAAGAAATGCTTTCTGATTTGGCAACGGATTCTAGGGGCCAACTAGAAAATCGTTCAGACCTATCGGGATTCAAGCTTAGTTTGTCCAAGCTGGATCCGGAGAAAAATGTTGATTTACTCAATCCATCCCGTGCCCGCCGGCTCTCCAGACTGCCAATGCAAATTTTATCTTTAATATTTAGCAGGTCACCGGTTGTCAAGAAAAACTGGCATGCCCTAGAAATTGATTTGTTACAGGATGGAAATTATACTGAGTTTTATCGCTATAACTACGATATGATTGTAAAAGTACAGTATTTAGATGGTTACGCCTCTTCAAAAGAGCAGGCTCAATTAAAATCTCCTACTTGGAAAGATATGACTTACTCCGCTTATAAGGGTCTCGCCTATAGGCGCCACCCAGTTTTATGTAGGCTGGAACCACATCAGGACGTTGAGTTTGGATTGGGGCAAACAAAAAACCTTGACGTTCCTATTTATAATAAGTACTTTATTTTTGAGCCCAACCCGGCTTTGCCTTCATCCGGCCCGCGCACGATAGGGACAGCACAACAAATGAAACAAAAAGCGAATAAATTTATGGGTGCTATGTCTCCTAGAATTGTAGATTACGCTAGAACGGTAACTATTAATCACGCCGATATGTTTAGGACCAAATAATGGGAACAGCAGGAAGCAAAAAAGCTGGTAGAAGAGCAACTTACATCAATCCCATTGCCACTCGATCCCCTCGCGACAAGTTTAGGGCCGCTTTGGGCAGGTTTTGGCTCCCCGGAACGGAAGGGGCCAAGTACGGCGCCGACATCCCAGCCGATATATCTCCGTTTTATGCTAGTGTTGGGGCAACCTCCACACCACGCCAGACGACCGACTGCCCATTTGTATTTCGTAGAAATTCTATATCTGTAACGCCGAATCCAGATGTTTTTGGTGCAGCCGGCGGCGCCAGCCCTAAGGATTCCTTTACTCGGTTCCTTCATGGTGGAATAGTGTTGGCAAGGAATTTCACCCCATTTCATAACTTAACTCCCCGTAATTTTGTTGCCTTTTGCAAATTGTTTGAAATATCAGGCATCTCTAAGCCCCCCTTGCCCGATGATGCTCTTAGGATCCCGGGCATTCTAAACTTTTGCGGATACCCGCCCGGCATCCAACCACCATCACCCCGCGACCCAACGACCGACGGCGCCCCCCCGGACTCCACCGGCCCAGTAGTGGAGGTCGACCCCCGCGGCAGCACCCTTCAGACCCCTACAGTTGATATTTGGATCGGTGAATTGCCGGAAGACTATTATGATATAACTTCGCTGCCTGCCCATCCCGGTCAAACCAGCCACGGAATTGGTGACCTGACTGTCGACAGGAGTTGGTGGGGAGAACAAGAACTCGGCGGACCATCCGACCCACAAATAGGAGACGCGATGGGCCCATACGGTCAGGCCGGCCGTTCTACTCGTGCTCCGGACGACGGCAGGGGCTCCTCGCTCCCGCGCGGCTCCGGAACAGGTTCGGCCGATGATACGCCCGATAATCCTCCGCCGCTCAACGTACCCCCGGACTGCTGCGATACAACTTTTGATATAATGACTCCGTTTCCGCCGGAAGCTTTGGAATACTTCGAAGCACAAAATAACGTTGTGTTTTCAGGCCTGACATTTAGTTACAATTATACGAACGATGTTTACAATATTTTCGCAGCAGATCCCGAAGTAGAAGAAAAAGATTTGCCAAACCTGTATACAACATTATCTGACGGAAATGCAGGAAGATTTTTAAGAACAGCGAAAAGCAAGGTCGCATGCGACAAAGATGTAGAGCACCTTCTAGAAACAACTACGGGGCATAGGCACTTGCTGTCGACGGCGGACACAACATTAAAACTTGGCACCGGCGCCCCCTACTCGGAGTTTTTTCCGTATCACGCAGATTTACAATTTACAACAGATAGGGACGCCGAATTCGGCGATGCACTGGCCAAGAGAAGAATGGATGGTATTATGCTTCGGCGCCTCGCGCGAGGCCCAGACCCGGGCAATTTCTGCGATACGCCGCTCACAGCAAGAACTGAAGAAAAAATCGTTAATATGGGTCTTAGTACACAGGTTATAGAGGCTGATGTCCCAAGTAAATCAGTGAGAGTAAAAGGGAACTATGGCAAAGCTGTTATAAAAGAGATTGATTTTTGCGATTGGTTCAATAAGACAGAAAATTGTGTCGTCGCAATGGAGACCCCGAGCGCCCTTAATGAGAATGCTAGATTCATAAGACCGACCCCGGCTCTTCGTCCCGGCTCAATAGATTCCGCAGATATAGCTATGCCAGCATCAATCATCCCCATGGAAACTGCGGCACAGGCGCAGCGATATGCCGAATTTGGTATGTTTAGATCAATGGCTTCCGAGCATGCCAACAGAAATTTTGGAGGCTACAGACAACTTTTGGAGACAGGGGTCAACCATTCGGAAACAATAGCATACAAGGTTTTGAAATGGGATGCTGAAACATACAAGCTAAGCAAGGAAGACCCTGCGGCTCCTTATGATGCCTTACAGGAAATACACTTTTCTAATACTCAAAAATTAGATTTTATCCACTATATTGACACTCAGGTGAAATATAATAAGGGATATGTTTACGAAGTTAAGGCATATGAGATGGTTCTCGGCACTAAATACAAATATCGTCCAATCCCTTGTACAGATGGTTGGGTTCGTCGTTTTCCGTTGCCCACCGGCGAACTGCTCCCTTATGTCGGACCCGCAGCAACTGGCGGAACACCACCGCCAGATTATGTACCATGGATTCAGTTGACAGAAATACTTTTAGAATTCGAATCCGGCAGAGCAAACTATGATAAGACACAAGACGCCTTGCATAATTGGTTAAATACCTACTCCTCATTACCAGAGTGGGGGTATTTTGCCGGCACAGGGGCAATGAGTGATTGCAGCGGCCGAGACATCGGCGTTAAGATAGTGGGTGATTGGACCGCAGACTCGCTAGAGGTTATTATCGGGTGTCCCTGTAACTCTGCTGCCGTTAAAGGCATCTTTGGCAAAAAAGACTGTGATGCTGACGCTAGTTTACCAGCGCTAAACATTGACGTTATGTCGACTCCCTGTATTAAAATTTATGAAGTGCCATATTTTGTTCAACAAGGAAGGTTGCTAGAGCACCCGCCTGTTCGGCCACTAGTGGACCTAATCCCATATAGGGCAGTCAATAATCAAATGTTGATTAATTTGTCAAACGGTATGGGCGTCGAAAGCCAAATGCCAATTTATATTAATCCGGGCGAGCAGCTTGTTATTAATGAGAGATTCAGAATAGAGAATTATATTAGACAGAAAGTGGATTTTAAGTCACACCCCGGAGGGTTGCCTCCCGCTGGTTTTGAAGTCTATAGAATGACAGACCCTCCAAAGAGTTATCAAGACTTCGCCGGCCATCTTAGGGCTTTTGTTAGCACAGACTTTGATAAAGTATCTAGGCAGGCCGCCGACGCAGCTAGTTTTGTGGATGATATGGTTCCAAACCAGAAATATTATTATACGTTTAGGACGATCGGGGCGGACATTAGTCTTGAGCGCGCTACCGGAATAATTGAGCGGGCCACCGGAATAAGCAAAATCGACACTTATAAAGAAGCCATGCGCGCGAGAATCGAAGGTACGCTTCTCGATGACCTCGATCGTCAGGCCGCCCTATCTGAAGCATTGCGCGATCAAGACATAGATCCATCCTCGTTCCATTTATTCTCCAACCCAACCCCAGTTTACGAAGTCGAATTGGCTGATGACGATGGCGCCGTCTATTTACTTATACGGACTGTGGATTTCGATATATTGCACCCACCACCTACTCACAAGACCATGAAGAGGCTACTGCACATTAAACCCAGCATAGGCCATAGCCTTGTAAATCCGAGGTATGTTGAGGAAACTACGAGGCCAGTAATAGGAAGCGACAAGCTCGAACTGTTCTATGGCGACCCCGAACCTAAGTACACTACTGCCTCAGACGTGCTGCTTGCCACGGGGGGCAAAATAGCTCTTGGAATGGAAGCCAAGCCTATATGGGAGAGGACATTTAAAGTTCGCTTAACGTCGAGAGAGACCTGTAGAAAACTAGATCTTAATGTTAGATTTAAAACCGAACACATCAATCTGGCGCAATGTAACCCACCAACCATAGTGGGTGTACCCTACGACGCCGAGGAGGAAGTCCCATGACAAGCAAATTTTTAATTTTTGAAGAGGACAATGAAGGCTGGAGAAAGGATTCGACCGTCGAGATGTCAATGCGCATGCCGATGAACCCCGCACCAGCCCCCCCACGCACCCCCAGAGAGAGAGTCACGACACCCCCCCTCTCAAGATCTGAGGAGATTAACACGGCCTACGGTGTTAGAAACCCTGAAATGGCTGCCCGGTTACGCCGGCGCGCCATAGGAACCCCAAGGTATAGACGGATCCGCCCAGATGTGGTCACCGGCGCTCAGAGAGTGAGAGCCTCTAGATCCCCAAGGCGGTCTACCTCCATGACCCGCGGCACCTCTGGCGGCGGCTCTGGCGGCGGATATTAAAACAATTCAGTTTTTAATCAAAACAACAACTATTTATATAGTGTAAATACTAATTATAGAGAGGAGCAGAAATGGCATTCCTAGATGACAGTGGCGACATTATACTTGACGCCGTATTAACAGACGAAGGTAGAATGAGAATGGCGAAAGGAAACTTTCAGATTACTCACTTCGCTTTCGGAGATGATGAGATCGATTATAGTAACTTT